>OLIJ01000071.1_pt1 | contig 86228 bp, 65 predicted proteins | sample 1609731 | NCBI WGS metagenome assembly OLIJ01 (sample SAMEA4350159, study PRJEB24818) | metagenome | biome: human; feature: gut; material: faeces | place: Denmark | collected 2013-09
CATCCGGTTTTACCTGACGGACAGTTTGTGCAATACCCGCAAGGTTGGTCAAATCACCGCACAACTCTTTATCAAAGTAGTCCACGGCAACCACTTCACCCAGCGTCGAAAGCGAACGCTGCAGCTCCCAGCCCACCTGGCCATTTTTGCCAATAAGTAAAATCTTCATAAACGAATACCCTGTATTTTATCGGCAGGCGATTAACGCTCGTTGAGCAGGCGTTTCAGATACGCGCCGTATTCCGTTTTCTTCAGCCGCTCGGCCTGCGCCGCAACCCCTTCGGCAGACAACCATTTGTTACGGAAGGCGATCTCTTCCAGACAGGCCACTTTCATCCCCTGACGCTTCTCAATGGTATGAATGAACTGCGAGGCCTCAATCAGGCTGTCGTGGGTACCGGTGTCCAGCCAGGCAAAACCGCGGCCCAGCAGTTCAACCTGCAGATCTCCACGCTCCAGATACATCTGGTTCAGGGTGGTGATTTCCAGCTCACCGCGTGCGGAAGGCTTTACCGTTTTCGCCATCTCTACCACGTCATTGTCATAGAAGTACAAACCGGTCACCGCCCAGTCTGATTTTGGCTTCAGCGGCTTCTCTTCGATCGACAGCGCCCTGAAGTTTTCATCAAACTCCACCACGCCAAAACGCTCCGGATCGAGCACCTGATAGCCAAAAACGGTGGCGCCCGACGTTTTGCTGGCCGCCGCATCCAGTTTTTTACCGAAGCTTTGCCCGAAGTAGATATTGTCGCCCAGCACCAGCGCACAGGCATCATTCCCGATGAACTCTTCACCAATGATAAAGGCCTGCGCCAGGCCGTCCGGCGATGGCTGAATGGCGTAGCTGAAATTCACCCCAAACTGCGAACCATCCCCCAGAAGACGCTGAAAGACCGGCATATCTTCCGGCGTGGTGATAATCAGGATGTCCCTGATACCGGCCAGCATCAGCACCGAGACCGGATAGTAAATCATCGGTTTGTCGTAAATCGGCAGCAGCTGTTTAGATACGCCCTGGGTAATCGGATACAAACGGGTGCCGGAGCCGCCAGCGAGAACAATACCTTTCATCCTGCAATCCACCTTAATTAGTTATTCAGACCAAGACGTTCACCGGCATAGGAGCCGTCCAGCACGCGCTGCCACCAGGTCTGATTGTTCAGGTACCAGTGCACCGTTTTCTCAATCCCGCTTTCGAACGTTTCTTCCGGCACCCAGCCGAGGTCGCGCTGAATTTTAGCCGCATCAATGGCGTAACGGAGATCATGGCCCGGACGGTCTTTAACAAAGGTGATCAGGTCGGCAAAGTGGCTGATGTTGCCCGGCTTCTGCTCCACCACTTTATCGAGAATGGCGCAGATGGTTCTCACCACGTCGATATTTTTACGTTCGTTATGACCGCCGATGTTGTAGGTTTCGCCGCTATGGCCTTCGGTGGCCACTTTATACAGCGCCCTCGCGTGGTCTTCGACGTACAGCCAGTCGCGGATCTGTTCGCCGTTGCCGTAAACCGGCAGCGGTTTGCCCGCCAGCGCGTTGAGAATGGTCAGCGGGATCAGTTTTTCCGGGAAGTGATACGGGCCATAGTTATTCGAGCAGTTAGTCACCACCACCGGCAGACCGTAGGTGCGGTTCCAGGCGCGGACTAAATGATCGCTACCGGCTTTGGAGGCCGAGTACGGGCTGCTTGGCGCATACGGCGTTTCTTCAGTGAACAGGTCATCGGTGCCATCGAGGTCGCCGTAGACTTCATCAGTGGAGATGTGATGGAAGCGGAAGCCTTGTTTCTGCGCATCGTTCAGCGACTGATAGTAGTGACGTGCCGCTTCAAGCAGCGTGAAGGTGCCGATCAGGTTCGTCTGGATAAAGGCGGCCGGGCCGTCGATAGAGCGGTCAACATGGCTTTCAGCCGCCAGATGCATCACGATATCCGGCTGAAACTCACTGAACTGCCCGGCGATCCCCTGTGCGTCGGTGATATCCGTGCATGAAAACGAATAGCGTTCGTTTTGGACTACGGGTGCCAGAGACTCGAGATTACCTGCGTACGTCAGGCAGTCCACGACGCGAACGTTATCCTGGGTATTTTCAATAATATGACGAACAACGGCGGAACCGATAAAACCCGCGCCACCCGTAACAAGGATCTTCATACTTTATCTCGTTTTTCAAATAGTTATATGCTAATTAAGCATGTATCATAAATTTCAGGCACGCTACCGCCATTGGCTATCGCAACCAAAACGCGTAACGCTTCTGTACACTGTCATCATCATTTCGGGACTCTCGGACAGCAGGTAACAGCAAACAATTGCCATTTCCCAGGAACTGACCTTTCCGCTGAGTCTGACCGCCACAGGCAAACAGCCCCGAGAGACCCGCGATGAATAACCAAAAACAGAGATATACCTCGGTAGCCATATCTCTGTTTTCAGGCCGTAAGTCGCGCATCAGGCGGCAGATGCGCAGGCGCCACTTTCTCCCTTTTGCCACCAGCTATCTATCGGGACTTTCTCATTTAGCAAGAACCCGGGATCACCGACATCAAAGGTACGTTCGCTGAACGCTGGCTCAACGCGTCAGTAAAGCTGCTGTATGCGTCGCTAAAGCATCAGGGGTAGCTAAACTGGCGCAACGATCCACCCCATTCCTCATATTCTGCCCCCCCGAGAAAGAATATCCATTTCAGGGTTTGTAACACAGGTCACCAAATGTTCTGAGGAAGCATTACCCTGCAAAACAACAATGCTGTGATGCATAGATTATCCGCGCATTATAACGCTGGTAACTAAGAATAAAAATCAAAAAGCATGGCGAATCAATTCATGTAAAAAGCAAACAACAAGGATACATTATTTACATAATTCCAAAGTAACGCCATAACCAACTGATATGTAACTAAAAAAAACAAAAAAAGTTCAATTAACATAGAAATGACGAGCATTCAGCGGCGAAATACTCGGAAAACATATAATCAGTAACAATATAGTTCATAGGACACACTCAATCTCGCATTGAGTACTTTATCGGCAGAACATCAATTATTGGTATAAGAAACTATAGGTATTATTATGATGCTAACTTACATTTAAATGATAATGATTTTTATTTGCAAGATAATATAGGGAATATAGCGCAGATGCGATCTGCCGCTTCTTAAGCACTCCCCATCTCTGACTGCTTCATGAAGATCCGGAAACGGGAAAGCAGATGACCCCCAAGGCTACCCGGTGTAAAATCGGCGATTATATATAGCGGGAAACAACAAACCCGGAGGATGAACATGAAGTTTTTAGTCACTGGAGCCGCAGGATTTATCGGTTTCCACACCTGCAAGCGCCTTCTTGAGGCGGGTCATCAGGTTGTTGGTATCGATAACATGAATGATTACTACGACGTCAATCTTAAGCAGGCGCGTCTGGATTTACTGCAATCCTCCCTTTTCAGTTTCCATAAAGTCGATCTTGCCGATCGGGAAGGCATTGCACGACTGTTCGCAGAAGAGAAGTTTAACCGCGTGATCCATCTGGCCGCTCAGGCTGGCGTTCGCTACTCGCTGGAGAACCCTCATGCCTATGCCGATTCTAACCTGATCGGCTATCTGAACATTCTGGAAGGTTGCCGACACCATAAGGTCGAACACCTGCTGTACGCATCATCCAGTTCAGTTTACGGCCTGAACCGTAAAATGCCGTTCTCAACCGACGACTCGGTCGACCATCCGGTTTCTCTTTATGCCGCCACCAAGAAAGCGAATGAACTGATGGCGCATACCTACTCCCACCTTTACGGGATACCGACTACCGGCCTGCGGTTCTTCACCGTGTACGGCCCGTGGGGTCGCCCTGACATGGCGTTGTTCAAATTCACTAAAGCCATGCTGGAAGGTAAGAGTATTGACGTGTACAACTATGGCAAGATGAAACGTGATTTCACCTACGTTGAAGATATTGTGGAAGCTATTGTGCGCGTCCAGGATGTGATCCCCCAGCCGAACCCGGAGTGGACCGTTGAGAATGGCTCGCCGGCAAACAGCTCCGCTCCGTACCGCGTATACAATATCGGCAACAGCTCTCCGGTTGAACTGATGGATTACATCACCGCCCTGGAAGAGGCGCTGGGAATGATCGCTGAAAAAAATATGATGCCTATCCAGCCGGGCGACGTACTTGAAACCAGCGCGGACACCAAACCACTGTACGATCTTGTTGGCTTCAAACCGCAGACAACCGTCAAAGAAGGCGTGCAGAATTTCGTCGACTGGTATAAAGAATACTACAAGGCATAATCGGGTAATCAGTTTCTGAACCGCAGCTGCGTAGCTGCGGTTTTCCCTTCCGGGTATCGTTCTCTCTCTTCCGTTTAGCAACTATTCTCTGTGGCTAATTTTAATGACTTTTTTCACTTCCGAGCTCTTAGACTCTTGATGAAAGGGATCGAGATTTCCCCCTTTATAACTGTCTGAAAATGCCTCAAACAAGCTAAAAGCGTAGTCTTTGCCAAAAATCAGAAGCTAACGCTAAACTTTTTTATAGGAGTAGTTTTTTATTCTTCATAAAAAAAACATAATTACGGTATAGGAATTTTCCTGGAAAGAAGCTATGTTATTGCGATAAAGATGGTTTCCATCAGTCTTTTAGTTTAAACCTGATCATTTATTACCGTTACTTTCGCTCTGGTAGATCTTATGGAAAACCTATTTTTCTTAGTTACTGCTGCCATACTGCTCGCTGTTTCTGTTTATTTTTTAATTTCTTATTTAAAGGATAGAAAAAGAACGAAGTTATCGTTTAATAAACGTAAATGGTAATTGCAGGATTAGTATACTGACAGAAGAGGAAAAATTTAAGAAAGGTAACTGCACTGTTCTATTTTCAGGACGGACTCTTTTTATAACAAATCGGAAATCCAGCCAAGAGTATATCAGTTTACTTGGCCATAAAAATAACAAAAGCCTGCATTGCAGGCTTCGTTTTACCTTCCGGCGCTTATCTCCAGCATCTACATCACAGTGACGGTAGCTCTTCACAAGGTAGATACAACATATCCGACCTGTTCGGACGGTGCAATGGATGGAGTGCTAGATTACGGGCTACATCACAATTTTTTGGTGGTAGGGACAGTACAGGGAGAGATAAGAAGGGTCTAAAAGGAGATGGTTAAAACAGACCGGCGGCTGGTACCGCCAGTCATGGTCAGCAAAACGCTAGTCGTTGCCAAATAAGTCGCGGGTATATACCTTATCAGCGACGTCAGCAAGTTCTTCCGCCATGCGGTTAGATACAATGACGTCAGCTTCCTGCTTGAAAGCTTCAAGATCGCGAACTACTCGAGAGTTAAAGAACTCATCTTCCTGCATGACCGGTTCGTAAATAATAACCGGAATACCTTTGGCTTTAATACGCTTCATAATGCCCTGGATAGAGGACGCACGGAAGTTGTCTGAACCACTCTTCATTATCAGACGATAAACGCCAACCACCTTCGGCTTACGGGCAAGAATAGAGTCTGCAACAAAGTCTTTGCGGGTACGGTTAGCATCAACAATAGCGCCAATGATGTTGTTCGGTACCGACTCGTAGTTTGCCAGCAACTGCTTAGTGTCTTTAGGCAAGCAGTAGCCGCCATAGCCAAACGACGGATTGTTATAGTGGTTCCCAATGCGCGGATCCAGGCACACGCCTTCAATGATCTGCTTGCTGTTAAGGCCCTGACTCTCAGCATAACTGTCGAGCTCATTGAAATAGGCAACTCGCAGCGCAAGATAGGTATTGGCAAACAGTTTAATCGCTTCGGCTTCAGTCGAATCAGTGAACAGAGTCGGAATATCTTGCTTAATCGCCCCTTCTTTCAGCAGATTGGCAAAACGCTCTGCTCGCTCGGAACGTTCACCAATAACGATACGAGACGGGTGCAGGTTGTCATACAACGCACGACCTTCACGCAGGAACTCTGGAGAGAAAATAACGTTATCAATCCCGAGACGCTCTTTAATATCACGGATAAAACCAACAGGAACGGTCGATTTAACAATCATCACCGCTTCAGGGTTAATCTCTGCTACATCACGAATGACGGCTTCAACAGTAGAAGTATTGAAATAGTTCGTTTTTGGATCGTAGTCAGTCGGCGTAGCGATAATGACGTAGTCAGCATTACGATAAGCGTCCTGCTTGTCAGTTGTCGCACGAAAATTCAACGGTTTTTCGGCCAGATATTCCTGGATCTCTTTATCGACAATCGGAGAAATCTTCTGGTTAATCATATCTACTTTGGACTGAACGATATCAAGCGCCACCACTTCGTGGTTTTGCGCAATCAGGATGCCGTTCGATAAACCAACATAACCGGTACCAGAAATAGTAATTTTCATTCGATCACACTTTAATCAGTTAACGGGACTGCAGCGAATGGCCACAATTCATAGACACTGCTGGCGGTTTTACTCTCTGACGAGTTACGTGTCAAGAAAGGTGCAGCAATGAGAAGAACGAAGACGACCAGAGTATTATCTTTAAAAATGGCCCTGGTCAGGGCCATTTAAAAGAGAACATTAATTATTGCATGAGAAATAATTAGTTATACACTTCAGCCGTAGCCAAAGTATGCGCCTGCAGATCCTTTTCTGATAATGAAAGAGCACAACCCTGTAGATCGGGCCACTCAATGCCAATTTCCGGATCATTCCAAAGAATACTGCGCTCGGACTGCGGCGCGTAGTAGTTGGTCGCTTTGTAGACAAACTGCACCGTCTCGCTCAGCGCCATAAATCCGTGCGCAAAACCTTCCGGGATCCACAGCTGACGCTTGTTTTCCGCACTCAGTACCACGCCCACCCACTGACCAAACGTCGGCGACGAGCGACGTACATCAACGGCTACGTCGAACACTTCGCCTTCAACGCAGCGCACCAGCTTACCCTGTGCATGCGGCGCCAGCTGATAGTGCAGCCCGCGCAGCACGCCTTTCTGCGACTGCGAGTGGTTATCCTGTACAAACTCAACCTTGCGACCCACCGCCTCATCAAATACTTTACTGCTGAAGCTTTCAAAGAAGAACCCGCGCGCATCACCGAACACGCGAGGTTCAAAAATCAGTACTTCAGAAATGTCAGTTTTAATAATATTCATTTTGTATGCCCTTACTTGCCCGAAACTTCAACAACCACGCGCTCAACACCCTGACGCCAGTCCGGGAGCGTGACACCAAATACGCGCTGGAATTTCTCATTCGACAGGCGGGAATTCAGCGGACGTTTTGCCGGTGTTGGATAGGCCGTTGTCGGGATCCCGTTAACCTCATTGATAGCCAGCTGCACGCCGTTAGCTCGTGCCACGTCAAAAACAAAACGGGCATAGTCGTACCAGCTGGTTTCACCGCTGGCCACCAGATGGTAGGTTCCGGCAACCGCTTTGTTGCGTAACTCCTCACGAATAGCAATGGCGGTACAGTCGGCCAGAAGCTCGGCGCCGGTCGGCGCACCGTGCTGGTCGTTAATAATGGACAGCGTCTCTTTTTCAGCCGCCAGACGCAACATGGTTTTGGCAAAGTTTGCCCCACGCGTCGCGTAAACCCAGCTGGTGCGGAAAATCAAATGGCGCGGGTTACCCTGCTCCAGCGCGATTTCCCCGGCGCGTTTCGTTTCACCATAAACGTTAAGCGGCCCGGTGACCTCGTCTTCAGGGCGATAGTGTTCACCTTCTCCATCAAAGACATAGTCTGTGGAATAGTGCACCATCAGGGCGCCCAGCTTCGCCGACTCTTCCGCCAGCACTGCCACACCCCGGTCATTCAGCAGGTCGGACAGTTCACGTTCGCTTTCTGCTTTATCCACCGCCGTGTGCGCTGCGGCATTGACAACCACATCCGGTTTTACCTGACGGACAGTTTGTGCAATACCCGCAAGGTTGGTCAAATCACCGCACAACTCTTTATCAAAGTAGTCCACGGCAACCACTTCACCCAGCGTCGAAAGCGAACGCTGCAGTTCCCAGCCCACCTGACCATTTTTGCCAATAAGTAAAATTTTCATTATTGAATACCCTGTATTTGATGGGCAGGAAATTAACGCTCGTTGAGCAGGCGTTTCAAATAAGCGCCATATTCTGTTTTCTTGAGCCGCTCAGCCTGTGCAGCAACCCCTTCCGCGCTCAGCCAGTCATTGCGATAAGCGATCTCTTCCAGACAGGCCACTTTCATCCCCTGACGCTTTTCAATGGTGTGAATGAACTGCGAGGCCTCAATCAGGCTGTCGTGGGTACCGGTGTCCAGCCAGGCAAAACCGCGGCCCAGCAGTTCAACCTGCAGATCGCCGCGATCCAGATACATCTGGTTCAGGGTGGTGATTTCCAGCTCACCGCGCTCTGACGGTTTTACCGCTTTCGCCATCTCTACCACATCATTGTCATAGAAGTACAAACCGGTCACCGCCCAGTCTGATTTTGGCTTCAGCGGCTTCTCTTCAATCGACAATGCCCTGAAGTTTTCATCAAACTCCACCACGCCAAAACGTTCTGGATCCAGAACCTGGTAGCCAAAGACGGTGGCACCCGACGTTTTGCTGGCCGCCGCATCCAGTTTCTTACCAAAGCTCTGACCGAAATAAATATTGTCGCCCAGCACCAGCGCACAGGCATCATTTCCGATGAACTCTTCACCGATGATAAAGGCCTGCGCCAGGCCATCCGGCGACGGCTGAATAGCGTAACTGAAATTCACCCCAAACTGAGCGCCATCACCCAGAAGACGCTGAAAGGCCGGCATATCCTCCGGCGTGGTGATAATCAGAATATCGCGGATCCCGGCCAGCATCAGCACCGAGACCGGATAATAAATCATCGGCTTGTCGTAAATCGGCAGCAGCTGCTTAGACACGCCCTGAGTAATGGGATACAAACGCGTACCGGAACCACCGGCCAGAACAATACCTTTCATTTGTCAGCTTCCTTAATTAGTTATTCAGACCAAGACGTTCACCGGCATAGGAGCCGTCCAGCACGCGCTGCCACCAGGTCTGATTGTTCAGATACCAGTTGACCGTTTTCTCAATACCGCTTTCGAACGTTTCTTCCGGCACCCAGCCGAGATCGCGCTGAATTTTTGCCGCATCGATAGCGTAACGCAGGTCATGGCCCGGACGATCTTTCACAAAGGTAATGAGATCGGCAAAGTGGCTGATATTGCCTGGCTTCTGCTCCACCACTTTATCGAGGATGGTACAGATGGTTCTGACCACATCGATATTTTTACGCTCGTTATGGCCGCCGATATTGTAGGTTTCGCCGCTGTGCCCTTCAGTGGCCACCTTATACAGCGCTCTCGCGTGGTCTTCGACGTACAGCCAGTCGCGGACCTGTTCGCCGTTGCCATAGACCGGCAGCGATTTGCCCGCCAGCGCATTGAGAATGGTCAGCGGGATCAGTTTTTCCGGGAAGTGATACGGGCCATAGTTATTCGAGCAGTTAGTGACAACCACCGGCAGACCGTAGGTGCGGTTCCATGCCCGGACCAGATGATCGCTACCGGCTTTGGAAGCTGAATACGGGCTGCTTGGTGCGTAAGGCGTTTCTTCCGTAAACAGGTCATCAGTGCCGTGCAGGTCACCATAAACTTCATCAGTAGAGATATGGTGGAAGCGGAAGTTTTGCTTCTGTGTGTCATTTAGTGACTGGTAATACTGACGCGCCGCCTCCAGCAGAGTAAAGGTGCCGATCAGGTTGGTCTGAATAAAAGCGGCCGGGCCGTCAATAGAGCGATCAACATGGCTTTCTGCCGCCAGGTGCATAACGATATCCGGGCGGAAATCACTGAACTGCTCCGAGACAGATTTAGCATCGGTAATATCAGTTTGAGTAAAGGAGTAACGTCCGCTATCGGTAACCGTCGCAAGAGATTCAAGATTCCCCGCATAAGTCAGGCAATCCATCACGCGTACTTCGTCATGGGTATTTTCAATAATATGACGAACAACTGCAGAACCAATAAAACCCGCGCCGCCAGTGACAAGGATCTTCATATTTAATCTACCTTAAATGTTAGATATAGACTTTAAATTAATAGTTATAACAACCCAGCATATCAAGTTCAACACGCTATTTTTATTCAGGATGCTACATTAAGGAATATATTTAGGAAAGAGGATAACCTAGTCGTACAATTACTGAGCTCTTGAATAATCCAAGGGGGATTATTTTCATAAAATAACAATTAAAAATCCTGGGAATAATACCCCAGGATTGAATCAAGGCGAAATTATTCCATCCACTCGGTGTGGAATACGCCTTCTTTATCGGTACGCTTATAAGTATGAGCACCGAAATAATCACGTTGAGCCTGAATCAAGTTGGCTGGCAGGACTGCAGAGCGATAGCTATCGTAGTATGCAATAGCAGCGGAGAAAGTGGGTACAGGGATACCGTTCTGCACAGCGTATGCAACAACATCACGCAGCGCCTGCTGATACTCATCAGCAATCTGTTTGAAGTACGGAGCAAGCAGCAGGTTAGCAATCCCAGCATTCTGCTCGTAAGCATCAGTGATCTTCTGCAGGAACTGAGCACGAATGATGCAACCAGCGCGGAAGATTTTAGCAATCTCTCCGTAGTTTAGGTCCCAATTGTATTCGTCAGAAGCAGCTCGAAGCTGGGAGAAGCCCTGCGCGTAAGATACCAGTTTACCCAGATAGAGTGCGCGGCGTACTTTCTCAATAAACTGAGTTTTGTCGCCAGCTGGTTGAGCGTGCGGACCAGTCAGCACTTTAGAGGCGGCAACGCGCTGATCTTTAAGAGAGGAGATATAACGAGCGAATACGGACTCGGTAATCAAGGACAGCGGTTCGCCCAAATCCAGAGAGCTCTGGCTGGTCCATTTACCGGTTCCTTTGTTGGCTGCTTCATCAAGAATTACATCGACAAGGTATTTGCCTTCTTCATCTTTTTTGGTGAAGATGTCTTTGGTGATGTCGATCAGGTAGCTGCTGAGCTCACCTTTGTTCCATTCGGTAAAGGTTGTCGCTAGTTCTTCATTAGAAAGCGCAAGGCCGCCTTTCAGTAGCGCATAGGCTTCCGCAATCAGCTGCATGTCGCCGTATTCGATACCGTTGTGAACCATTTTCACATAATGACCAGCGCCATCCGCACCGATATAGGTTACGCACGGCTCACCATCTTCAGCGACTGCAGCAATCTGCTTGAGAATTGGAGCAACCAGTTCATAAGCTTCTTTCTGGCCGCCAGGCATGATCGAAGGACCTTTAAGAGCACCCTCTTCCCCCCCGGACACGCCGGTGCCAATGAAGTTAAAGCCATCGGCAGAGAGTTCGCGATTACGACGAATCGTATCCTGAAAGAAGGTATTACCACCATCAATGATGATGTCCCCCTTGTCCAGGTAAGGCTTCAGAGAGTCGATGGCACTATCAGTGCCTGCGCCGGCCTTCACCATTAACAGGATACGGCGTGGAGTTTCGAGCGACTCAACAAACTCTTGCACTGTATAATGTGGGACCAGTTTCTTGCCCGGATTCTCGGCAATCACTTCTTCGGTCTTTTCACGGGAGCGGTTGAAAACGGAGACGGTATAACCGCGGCTTTCGATGTTGAGCGCAAGGTTACGCCCCATCACTGCCATACCGACAACCCCGATCTGTTGCTTGGACATTACATACTCCTGTCAGGTGTGGTCACTGCGAATTATTCCAGTGAAATACATGAACAATAGTAACTTAAAGATAAGTTAGCGTATACATCAAGACATTATAAGTAGATTTATGTTAAGAGGAAAAAACTGAAGCCAACAGAAACAAACCCCTTAAAAAACAACCGTTTACATTAAATAAAGTAACTAACAACGTGGATGTTTACCTCTTAAATAAATCTTTAAAGCAAAAAGCGCATGATGAAATCGTAAATGCTTTATCTCACGAGCAATTACCTTCATCATAGTGTAAATATCTACCCATAAACTTTTAGAGTAAAATTTTGCCGATAAAACAACATCAATTAATCTCTCAACATGTCTCTCTTCTGATATAAAACCTTCATTTCTAGATAATGAATGTTCTAACATACCATTAATGATTATATTTATGGTCTCGCCTTTATTAGATAAAATCTGTAAACGTCTAAAGAAACTAAAATCTACACCGTACAAAGCAAATCTTTCGTCGAAGGGGCTAAGATTATAAATACAAAATTTATTAACTAGCGTTCTATATATAACCAAGCCAGATCCGATAGAAAACAAGGATTCAATTGAAAGATCAACGGTTTTGAATTTATCACAGGGTAAACCATTAACTAAAGGATAGTAAGGCGTATTTTTTTCTTTAATAATAGGGACGATTAAGTCCACTTGAGTATTGCTAATACCATTAAAATAAAAATCACTTAAAATAGTATCATCATCGAGAAAAACAAACCTATCTACTTCAGGATTATTAATTATAGCGTTATTATAAATTATGCTTAATGGTTTATTATTTATATCATTTATTATTTTAACGGAAATGCACTTATTCTCTAACCGCGGGAAAATAGAATTATTTACATCAACACTATGTGGCCCATTGTTATATACAACAAGGTCAGCATCAGTGTACTTACAGGAACAAATACTGACTAATGTTTTAGACTCAACTAATTCTTTATTGTAAAGAACAACGGTGATTAACGTTTTCATTTTTAAAAAACACCAAATAAATTATCTATTATGTATGAATTGTAATAGCATGAGCTAATAAAATTTCAAATGAAAATATCTTTCATTTATCTTTTTATTTAAATCATGATAATATAACCCAAAATTCATTTCCCCATTTGAATAAGAATTACCATCATTAATTAAGTCATACCACCAAACACCTTTAATATAACTATATTTTCGTGAGTTACTTATAAACTGCTGAGCGTACGTGCCTATCATTTCTGGAGTAAAATTATATCTATAAAATGTTGGCACCCCTACCTCAGTTATATAAATTGGTATATCCAGAGAAGTGCCTAGGACGTTTTTTATATTAGCATTAAGTTTAACAATATCAGAAACATCTCTTTCTGCATCTAGGGATTTATTATTCGAGAAATTATAGGAATGTAGTGATAATCCATCAATGTAATTCATTATACCTAGTTTTATCAGGTACATGCCCCATTTGAGATCAGAATCTTTATGTGGATTAAAAGAGCCAGCTATTATCTTTACATTTGGATCGATTGCTTTCATACGTTCAGAACATGATTTCACCAAATCTACATACTGAAGCGCGGATGTAAAGCTTTTAGCATGCTTTTGGTTATTTGGGTCAATCGACCATTCATTCCAAATTTCGAAGATAGGTTGTTTATTATAAAAATGCTTAACTGTCCATGCGGCAAAATTACAAAATCCGTTTACCGTCTCCGGAATAATCGGTTTCATTCCACCATATATGGGATTTGAATATCCTAAAATAATTAGCGGTCTAATTCTTTTATCCCCTAAGTAATTTATTGTTGATTCATCATTAGATTGGGGGACTGAATATATGCCTTTTTTTCTTTCAATATTAGACCAATGATAATCGGTCCTAAAAGAATTGAAATGGTATATATTTAACAATGAAAATATCTTATCTTCAGGAAAACCCCATTCATTTGGATGTATTCCCACGCCTAATAAAAAAGATGAATCATTAGTATTATGAATCTCATTCGCGGCGTTAGAAAAAAAAGATAAAAAACACATAGCTAAAGCCATTTTATTTCTCTTCATCGATTGCCTCTACATGGACTAATAAATTCTTCCTTATAAAACTCACAAAAACAATAAGTAAAGCAAGCTCGACTATTATTAAAGCCAAGTTAATACCAACCAATCCGAAATAATTTAACATTGGGTAAAGCATAACAACATATAGAACAAGCCCTAGAAGATACCCTTTTTTAAGGAAATAACTTAACCCAAGAGGAATTATAGTTAAGTTAACGGCAATAATAGACATTGAGATGATAAACTGAGTGATAATCATTAGTCTTATTAACAAATGCACTTTGATTATCAGATCTGAAGAAAAACCTCTTGCAAAGAAATTTTCTAAGAAAAAAAGACCAAGAAATTCGTTAAATAATAAAGCAGAAATACTAATAAAACAATAAAAACAAAATACTTTCTTAATCGTCTGTTGGTACTTGACTATATTTTTTGATTGCAAGAAGCCACAAATCTGACTAAAAAAAGCCTGTACAATTGGAGAGTAAAATTGTCTCAGCACGTTAACTAATTTATCAGCAAGACTGTATATTCCCAAAGCTGAGTCACCAAAAAAGTATTTCACTAGCAATGGATTAAAATATGTAAAACCTAATGTTATAAATGAAGCAGAGAAATTATCAAAGCTGTCCTTGAATAAGGTTTTTATATCATCTTTTTTTATATAAACAATGCGTAACTTTATTGGAGTAAAAAAACAAATAAAAAATTGAATGATAACACCTGATATAACAGGTGGCATTAACTGTAATAAACAAGCAATATAAAAATCTTGCTTTCCACTCACAAAAATATAAATAACGGCCGTACAAACCAATCTTGTAATTAGTGAAACAAATGCAATGACTGAATTCTTCGCTAGCCCTTGGAAAAGCCAGCCAGAAAGAAAAATAGAGCTTGATGATGTAAAACATCCTAATAGCAATAAAGTCTTATCAATAGGATCAGAGTAAAGAAACGAAATCATGATAGAAAAAAACATTACTATAAAAAAAACGAATGTCTTAATAAGTTGTACATTCGAATAAATTATGCTTATATTTTTATTACTATCACCACTATCACCACTATCACTAATTCTCTTTGCTCCTGAAAAATTAAATCCAAAATCAACTATGAATATAGCAATCAGCGCTACCGCTTGAGAAAAACTTAATTTGCCAAATAACTCGACACCAAGTGAGTTAGTTAAGATGGGCAAAGATAAAAAAGGTAAAAGCATATTACTTATCTGCAGAATATATAAATACACAACCTCTTTATGTATTTTTTTATCTAACTTCATAAGCACAACCACGCAAGGAGTGAAACAATAAAATAATCACCTGTTTTACTAGTTGAGAAAAAATATAATCTGTTTAAAAAACCCATTTTCCTTAGCTTCATCAAATCATCAGTATCATTTAACTCCTTTCTATTACTTGTAAACTTTAATAAATGATGTCTAAATACCCTACCTCGTTTAGCCAAACCAAAAAAATAAATAGATGTTCGGATTTCCTTAAACATTCTATTTTTTTCATCAATTCCAGGAACACCTATTGTATTCTGACTATGCTGTCTGTACTTAATCAAAGGAATATCAATATATGATATGATTCCAAAAGCAGCTGTTATAAGAGATATCCACCAGTCATGCATTCTGATTTCCGGTGGCATAGGAAGAAATAATTCCTTAAGCTTACTATTAAACATCATTGCACAACCAGGAATATGATTTGTTAACATAAAGTCTTGTAGTTTATTACTAAAAGGACTCTTAAGTGAGTTTTTATAAAATGAACCATAAATTATATTAAGCTGAGCGTCGACTATTTCTAGATCAGAAAAAACTAAACAAGGGCGAATTTCCCCGTTATTACTTTCAGTCCTTTTAATCTCCGCTAACAAAGTAGAAAGTTTATTTTTGACCCAAAAATCATCTTGATCACACAATGCAATATAGTTCTCTTCACAATAAGAAATGACTCTTTGAAAATTTTTACATGCTCCGAAGCCTCCCTCAATCTCATGGATTACTATTTTATTATACCTTTTATAAAGTTCATGTTGTTTGATAATTTGCACAGTATCATCAGTTGAGCCATCATCGCATATATGCACAATAAAACTTTGATAATCTTGCTCACAAATAGAGTTAAGCATCTCATTAATGTACATGGCACCGTTGTAAGTAGCTAAAGCAATACCAATTTTTTCCACTATAAATCTCCTTATAGTCTGCTTATCTATAGCAGTATGTCAAAACGTCAATACTGAATTTGTTTTTATAAACAATATTACACTTTTCTTGTATGTTTTTTTCTATAACGTATTGGTTATCAGTAAAAACATTCAATACGTTAAATGTTGATTCAAATGCAGCCGGGCTCCAAAGAGTTGAACTCGATATAACAAAAATCCCTAAATGAATAAGGGTTTTTTTTATATAAAATATTTTATTATTGGTACGTGCTGCCATATAATTGTCTAAACCAATTGCAACTGAAGGTACGAAATAATAACCAAAGCGGAGTAAAAATGGAGATGATTTTGTAAGCATCAAAAAATAAAATGAAAATGTTGATTTTAATATAGAACTATCCTTACTTTGAAGATAACAACGCCAAGTAAGAATCATCATTGAAAAATATAATACTGTATATTTGGAAACAATCAGCATTATAAAAAATGAAAATAAGCCATCATTATATTGTTCAAATGATTTTCGGTATGCATATACCTTATCACCAACATATGGTATAAAAGAAATAATGTTAGGGTTAAGGTAAATTGATATGATTATTACCATCGCCAATGATAATAAAATCATATTCCTTTTAAAGGAATTTATGTTTTTAGGATTTAAGATAATATAAAGTATACTAAATATTGCGCTAACATGAAAGAAAGAGGCCGCAATGATGTACCAAAAATAACTTTTCTTCAAATTAAAATTATTATCGAACTTGAGTCCCATAAGCAATACAGATATTGCAACACCTTGCCTGAGTTGTACTGAATACATAAAATAAGAATAAAAAGAGAAAAGGCAAAAAAATACAAAGGCAGAACTTTTGAATCTTCGACAGAACAAAAATAATATGGTGTAATTAAAAATAGAAATTAATGACATAAACTGCCCAAATGTTATGCCTAAAGTATTAGAGGTCTTCATTAAAAAATAAAAACCCGGCTCAACAATTGGAGTTAATTCACTATCAAGATTATTATACCATAGATAATAATTTATCCAGTCATACCCATAACCATATGTCGTAATAAAGTATAACGAAATAGCCAAAGAAGAAAATATAAAAAAAACTCTTCTATTATATAAAGAACAAATCATCAACAATAAAGATGCGAATAAAAATACCATATTCCCTCTCAATAATAATTTAATGACAATTACAAAGATCACTTATCATTTAAATTATCGAAAATAGGTCATGCAATTTTTGACAAAGCTCTTGGCTTTATTTACACCATAACAGTATAGTGCAAATTTTAATTTATGAATACTCAAACCAAATCGAGAATTACTAGAATTATCTAATGCAGCATCGTTCATATTCCGAGAGTGTAGATATTCTTTTAATTGATTTGTAGCAGTCAATATAAAAGGTCCATCGCCTAAGCTTACAGCCCATTTTTTATAAAAACTCTCGAATACATCAATATATTCCACTTTACTAATATTGAATATTTTTTGAAAATCAAAGAGATTTTCATGAGGTAACATAGTTTTATTCAATACAATAACTCTAAGTGTTAGAATTCTGCTAAAACATATATTTAGTGGCAATGTTCCATTCATACAGACAATCTCGGAAGCTCTATTCCACAATTTAACTTGTTCTTCTAGTACGAGTTTCTCTGGAGAGACAGGTTTATAATTATTTGCAAGAAATATATGTTCAATTAGTTCGCCTCCAATTTCCTTCCCATTTGCATTTTTATAATTATTTCTTGATAAGTAAATCTTTTCTCCGTATCCAATAGATTGTTTTGAATCCGGGCAGGCCAATGCATTATTAACTACACTATCAAATATTCTAACATAGCATTCAGAATAAGCATCATCATTTTTAGAATATTCTGGAATAACTACATTTTTGAATTTTGTTGGTTTTGTAACTAGAATTAAATCCTCTTCCGAAACCCCGAGCAACTCCATAAACCTAAGATAGTTACCATGCATTTTTTTCCCAGATTTACTTACATACGCTATTTTTTTTCCTTTATTTTCATCTAGTAAAAACCACATCCTCGAAATATTATCAACTATAAAATGGCCCCAATGCTCAGTAAATATCCCAAACCAGATAACGTCAAAATCGAAAACACTTTCACATTCGAAATCATAAATACCTCCAAAACTAGCCCAATATGAATAAAAGCCTGATTCATCAACAAAAGTATTATTACATGATACAACCCCTCCAAGCCCCCATATATTCTTCCCTTTCTTAAATGGTAATATGACAGCATTTTTATACGTCGTAACCTCAAGCTCTTTTTTTGATATTGATATTATCTTTCTCACATTATTTACCAATAAATTTTCTGATAGTCATGGTAATATTCCTGTTGACAAGTAGCAACAACAAACTCCTGATAATCCCATAATATGGGAGCAACCCATGTTTAAAAAATGTAAAATTATCCAGTATAATTTTTAGTCTATTGTAGACTTGAATTTTTCTTTTCTGTGAAGATATACTTTTTTCATCAACCTCATAAACTAATAAGGGCCGCCCTATATTGGCCACTTTTCCCACCTTCATCAATCTAAAGAAAAGATCATAGTCCTCACATGCAATATATTTCTTGCGATACCCACCAACAACTTTCAACGCTGATGATCTCATTATAACTGAGGGATGAATAAACATATTGTTTAAATACATTTGCTTTCTTATGGTATTATCGTCAACAGGAACTTTTCTTATAAATAAGACTTCTCCATTTTTGTTGACAAACTCAGCCCAAGTTCCAATAAGCACCAAATCATTGTGTTTATCCATGATTTCAACTTGAGAGATAAAACGTTCTGGTCCAGATACATCACCAACATCAAGGCGAGCAATATATTCGTAGTCATCTATAATTGAGTTCACCCCATAATTTAAGGCTTCCTCAATTCCAACATTTTTGTCTAATCGTAAAACTTTGATATTATCAAATTCATCGCAATAATCCTTTATGTTATTTGTTATAGGTATATAACTTCCATCATCAACAATAGCTATGTGCATATGTTTAGGAATACTCAAGATTGTTTTCTTTAGATCATCATACTCAGAGTTATATGAAGGAATTAATACACAAACTTTTTCCATTTTGCCTCTCGCACAAAGATAATAAAAATAATAAGAGATGAAATATTATCAACTTCGAGAATTTTTTAACAAAATAATACTAGCTATTCTCTTCGCCACTTTTGAAAAATCATGGATATCTCTTACCATAGTAAAAGCATGTATAATAGATTCAATTGCAGCTTTACTATTTCCATCATTTCTATGTAAGCGAGCATTTGTCAAATCTACTGATAAAAAGTATTTTCGCTTTTGCTTAGAATTTAGATAATTTAAACATTTATTTTCTTCAACACATCGAATAGCGTAGCCTTTCTTGAAATTTTTTTCAGAAGTAATTCCGGTACCATTGTGGAATGTATGTTGAAATAATTCTTCATGTAAAACACCAACTCGAAATCCACTTCGCAACACTTTCAACATCAATATATGATCTTGAAACCTTGGTGAATCAGTAAACAGACCTACGCTATCTAAAACATTCCGTTTAAAAAAAAACATTGGAGTAAAAGCACTGCCGTTGATAATAAAATTTCCTAACGTACCAACTCTAGCAATACCATATCCTTTTTTCTGCTTGATAACATCATCTACAAACATATCACATACTGAGACATCTAATTGTTCTGAATTAAGATGCTCAATTTGTCGCGATACTTTATTTTTAAAATAAAAGTCATCATCATCCAGAAAAGTCACATATTCACCAGAGCTATATGATATTCCCTGATTCCTAGCCACGCTACCGCCGACGTTAACCCCTGTAGCTAATACTTTAACTCTAACATCACTTGAAAACTTTTTAAGTGCTTTATTTGTTTCCTCGAAATACAAACTATCCACTGCGTTATCATTTATTACTATAACCTCAATATTTTTATAATCTTGAATCAATGTACTTTCTACGGCTCTTATCAAAAAATCAGGACGACCATAGCTTGGAATTATGATAGATACCATCTCATTAATCATACTAGTTCCTTGATATTGATTCAGTTATAAATAAACCTTGTTTTCTTTGCCATTATACTTGCATTATAGTTTTTTTCGAATTTAATTCTGGCGTTAGTTTTCAAAGCAGTTATATCTTCGGACTGAAGAGAAAGTATTATTTCAGCTAATGTTATATAGTTTTCAGTCTCAAATAAAAACCCATTTAGATTATCATCTATTATTTCTGGAAATGAAGTGTTTTTGCTTGCAATTACCGGTACTCCATACATAAAAGCCTCAATTGGTACCATTGCAAACCCTTCCCATCTTGATGGCATAATTAATATATCACTTGACTTATAAAATTCACCAATTTCATCATTGTTTTTCCAACCCAAGAATTCGACACCATTTATTTGTGGCAATTCACCAATAGATTTTTCCCCAATGAAATCACCGATAACTCTAAATAAAACATTAGAGTTTGTTTCTCTTATTTTCTCAATAGCTTTAATCAATATATCAAACCCTTTTTGATAATCAAAACGGCCGACAAACAAAGCTTCTAATACTCCATCCTTCCTTACATGAAATTCTTTATTGGGATTTTTATCACTTACCCCGTTATAAATTACTTCTAGCTTTGATTCATTCATACCATATGATACTGCTTGTTCTTTTTCATATTGACTAACGCATACTATTTTATCTGTCTTTACCTGTAACAAACGTTCAATTAAAATATAAATGTTCTTTTTAATCTTATTTGTCTGCATAAGAAATGAAAATGCATGAGGGCAATAAACAATTTTGCATCGATAAGGATATATACTCATAATTATCCTACATACAAGCCCAGCAAATGAGCTATGAAGATGAATAACATCCGGCCTAAATTCTTTTAACACTCTTATGAATTCTTTTCCTAACCCAACAAAGGAGTTAATGTTTCGACCTGATTTCCTATAATGAAATAAAACTACTTTTTTATTATTTGAAACACACCCTTGTTCCATTTCATAATCATTTGCAGGTAGTAAACAAATCACTTCATCGATAGTATTATCTTCAACTTGAGAATTAACTAACTCGTTGATTACTGTAATAACACCACCTTTGTTTACTTCACTGACATGAAATATTTTCATTTTATTTCTCATCTAAATTACACTAAATTTAATAAGCTCCATCTTTTTTTAGAACTACACTTATAGTTTTAAAAAGAATAGCAATATCATTCCACATTGACCAATTTTTCACATACCAAGCATCTAAATAAACTCGGGTTTCATAATCAACATCACTGCGGCCACTGACCTGCCACAATCCAGTCATCCCAGGCTTACTGAGCAAATAGTAGTCTACTTCATCATTATATCTTTCAAGTTCAGCAGTAATAATTGGTCTTGGACCCACAAGACTCATTTCACCTTTTAATACGTTAAAGAGTTGGAGTAACTCATCCAGACTAGTTCTGCGTAATAACCCTCCAATTTTGGTTATTCGAGGATCATTCTTCAGTTTAAATGTAGCATCCCATTCTTGTTTTGCTGCAGCATCATTGGCTAGTAAATTTTCAAGAACTTCTTTTGAATTAATAACCATTGATCGGAACTTTAAACATTTAAATGGCTTTCCATCTTTACCGATCCGTTCATGCCCATAAATGGCTGGACCACCATCTTTTTTAACTTTTCTACTGATATAAAGTAATATAGGAGACAAAGCAATAATAATTGTGATAGAACCTGCTAAATCAAATATTCGCTTTAAAATTCGTGAAGACCACTTAGCAAGATTTTGTTGCACACGAAAAATCATAACTTCATGGCTAAATATAAATGACATATCGGTACTATCTAGCGGCATTCCTCGTAAAGTAGGAATGACCGAGACATAACGAAAGCCTTTAATCATAAAATTACGTAACCAAGTATTACGCATTTCGCTTTGATTTGATTCAACAGCAACAATAAATTGTGTTTTTTTATCAATCGTTGCTAACCAGTTTATATCATTAGGTAACACATTAATACCATCAAGGTTCTCACCAGCAGTTCTACCTCCCTCACTGGCAATAAACCCCACAATATTTAACCCAAGATTCCGCTCGCTGCTTATCGCTTTATAAGCTTCATGTGCATTTTCTCCACTACCGATAATCCACGTGTCGCGTTGCCAGTAACCAAGGGTATTCAGAATACGCTTAGCCACCATACGGAAAACAGGAACAAGGATCATAACGAATACCCATGTTAGCATCCAAAGGGAGCGGGAATATGTCCATGTTGTAAATGAAATAACGGCAATTTCAATAACTGAAAATATCACTAAAGTTCTTAGGATTTCTTTTAATTCAAACCAGAAAGTTTTCCGATAGAAGTAATGACGCAACCGCATCGCGTACCAACCTACACAGCAGAATGCTAATAACCAATGCAAGGCAATCCAACCTTCGCTTTGAGCAATATTAGTCGTATATTCATACTGGCTGGCCGTAATTGGTATCAAGGCCATGGCTAAATATATAGGGATAATGAAGCTGATAAAATCAGACAAGGCTAGCGTCGTACTAACTAAAAAATTCCTGCCGAGGAGTGTCATGGTTCCCTCTCAATATATGTAATCTTCTATAAGCAGTAGAATTCAAAAAAAGGTTAGAAGCTTATTAGTGAAAAACAAGCCGGATCATCAACAATCCGGCTTATATTTTTATTTATCGTCTGTATAAGAATATCCATAGTGACTATAGCCATAACCATAATAACTACTGGCTTTTTTCACTACACCATTTAAGATACAACCTTTCACCATAACACCACTTTGTTCAAAACGTTTGAAGCCAACTTCAATTTCCTTAGTTGTGTTCTGCTCAAATCTAGCAATCAGCAATGTCGTTCCTGCATAATGCCCAATAATAGCAGCATCTGTTACAGCTAATATCGGTGGTGTATCAAGTATAACAATGTCATAATTCTGACTTGCCCAAGTAATCAGTTCACCCAATCGGCGATGCATCAATAACTCAGCTGGATTAGGCGGAACTATTCCTCGAGATATATAATCAAAGCCCGCTATCGGAACGGATTTTATTGCTTTTTTTATCTCAGCCTTTCCTGAAAGAATATCAGAAACGCCATTCTCGTTATTTAACTTAAATAATTTATGTGTATAACCTTTGCGCATATCCATATCAATAAACAGAACCCTCTGCCCCGTCTGAGATACTATCGCCGCAAGGTTGGAACTTACAAAGGTTTTCCCGGCATTTGGGCTTGCTCCGGAAATCATCAGAACATTGTTCCGTGCCTCCATCATCGCAAAATGCAGACTAGTACGTAAGCCACGGATAGCCTCGATCGCTAAATCCGCTGGATTTTCCACTGCCAGGAAGCTTTCGTATTCATACTCTGCTTTTTTCTTCACTCTAAGAGTCTGAATACTTTTTTTCGCAAATGTTTCCGAAATGGGGATGCTGGCATAAACATTTATACCGAGCTCTTCTAATTGTTCTGGGCTTTCAATTCCTCGCCGCAGGAACACTCGTAACAATACCAGTCCAATAGATACCACCCCCCCCAAAATAATACCAACTAATAAAATCATTACCTTTTTCGGTTTTACTGGTTTAGGTTGGGCTACAGCATTATCGATAATTCTAACATTACCAATAGCACTGGATTTAGCTATATTTAACTCCTGCTGACGGTTTAAAAGTTGCATATAAACCGCCTGTCCTGAATCAACATCACGACTTAACTGTAATATATCCTGCTGCGTTTTAGGCATTCCTGAAACGCGTTGATTGAGCTTTGCCTTCTCGTCCTGCAAAGTTTTTCGCTTCTCCATCAATGCCTTGTAAGTTGGGTGCTCTTTCGTATACAACTGCGAAATTTCAGATTCGCGAAACGTCAATTCATTTAACTGATTATCGACATTCACTATCTGTTCAAGAACCGATTTAGCCTCTAAAGAAAGGTCGACTGAATCTTTTTGTCGACGATATTGGTTTAATTTATCTTCAGCAACATCTAACTCATTTCTTACCTTAGGTAACTGTTCGTTAAGGAACTCAAGGCTTTTAGCATCTTGCGCCGCCTGGCGGGCAACATTTTGTGCTAAGTAATTACCACTGATGCTATTAAGTATTTTCTCCAGCAATAGGGGATCCGGACCGGTTAATGACAGACCTAACATTCCTGTATCTTTACCTTGGTCGGCTACTGCCAGCGACTCTTGCAAATCTGTAATCGCCTTCAGTTTACTCACATAAGAAATAATGAATGTTGAGCCTGGCTCTGCGTTGATATTATCAACTTTGAGAGCAATACCGTTGCTATCCAGTAGGACACCAATCTCTCCTGACATTTGCTTATCGTTGAAAGTCACGCTGTAATGGGTCTTATCCTTTACAATTAGCTTCAACTCAGGAATATCCAACTCGCTGTCTGAGGGTAAATAGAGCCTGTTAACTGTCAAACTACCCTGCTGTTTGCCAGTTAATCGCGCCCACCCTTTTCCAACCAAAGGAAAATAGTCTTGTTCTACCCGTGCCTGCAAGTTGAGATCGTCAACAGTTTTACCCAAAATCATACGCGATTGTAATAACGCTATTTCTGGCGCCGACTGCGGTTGGCTATCAGGTAACATCTGACTCAAACTATTAAGGAGAGCATTTCCCTGTTTCTGCTCTACTTGTAATAGTGAATCAGCCTGATAAATAGGTGTAGCTAATAAAGCATATAAAAGTGCAATAAGCGTAAATAACGAAGTAACGGAAATAATAAGCTTTCGATGATCGATAAGCTCACCGATCAGACGCCCTAAGTCGATTTCATCCGCCTCTTTCTCAGCGGCTCTGTTTTTAATTGATGACATTCAATGATTCCTGATAATTATGCGCCCAACTTTTCGACCCAGCGTAAGCCAGCCAGTTCAATTAACTGATATACCGATGCAAACGCTTCATCGCTTTTTCGATAAGGATCGGGGATTTCCTTTTGGTTTAGCCATTGACCGAACAACATCGTTTTTCCTCTGACTTCGGGCGCGATCCGTCCAATCTGTTCCATATGTATTTTTTCCATCACCAGGATCAGATCGTACTGCCGACCTAATGCTGAAGTAAACTGTTGACCTTGATGCCCTATCAATGAGAGACCGTGCCTTTCCGCAATTCTTATTGCGCTATCATCCGCACTATGACCTACCAAAGCGCCAGTACCCGCTGAATCTATTTTTTTATTAGGTAATGCTTGTCGTAAAAAACGTTCACCTATCGGTGAACGGCAGATATTACCTGTACATACCACTAAAATTGAATCAAACATTAATTCGACCATGTATTAATATAACGAACGGTTTCAGTCATATCATGAACACCTGTAATCGTTGGGACGAGCTGTGAAATCACTCGATTCCAGCGAACAAGTGGGGCAGCAGTAACATAAACGATATCATACGGCTGTAGCTGGAATTCCGTCCCCAGCACCATCGCTGACGCATCCTGTGCATTTAGTTGGTAGATATTGGCAATTTTACCCTGTTTATCTCCCTTCAACTGACGGATGACAAAAACGCCAGTCGCATCACTGGATGCTTGCGACAACCCTTCTGAATTTCCTAGCGCTTCAGCAAGGGTCATACCGCTTCGGTCCATTTTGAGAGTACTCTGTTTACCCACCTCGCCCATTACAAAGACTTTCAAATCGTCATTACGCGGGACAAAAAGAATATCACCAGGATAGAGTAAGCGATTTTGGGTTAAATCCCCCTTCTGCATTAAGGCATACAGTGAGATTTTAATATCCTTACCATTATGTGTTAGCACCACGTTTCGCCAGTCTGCATCCGCAGCTAACCCACCTGCTGCGTTGACGGCATCCATTACGGTGAGAGGAATATTGGTAATTGGTTGTTGACCTGATTTGGAAACTTCTCCGGTGATATAGGCTTTCTGAGAACGAAATGCCGCGATGCTCACATCCACCTGCGGGCTTTCGATATAGGTGGTTAAGCGGCCAGCAATATCCTGTCGTACCTGGCTTAGGGTGTTACCCGCTACCTGTACTTTACCAATATAAGGGTAGAAAATGGTGCCATCGGAATTAACCCAGTTGCCTGTATCACTTGCGCTACGGTATTGGCCCGCCGGCGTCGTGAGCTCTGGATGATCCCATACCGTCACCATCAGCACATCGCCGACGCCGATACGGTACTCGTAACTTTTTAAGAGACTATCTAACTGAGGATTTGAACGAGCAATCGCTGGTTCGGGACGAAGTTGCTCAACAAGTCCTGGGGTCATCGGGTACACGTTGACCAGTTTATCCAGATCGTAATCGCTATCCGGCAACTCAACCACATTCTTACGAAGGCTATTCAAACCCTGACCAGGCAGGATTGTGCAACCCGATAAAAACCCTATCGCTAATGCCAATGCCGAAAATCTAACAATTTTTTTCTTCATAATGTCACATCATCAGTAAACTAAAAGTGTCTAATTCCCAAACTACCGCGCATTTTTATCTCTTCACAGACTGTCGAAACCGGCGGTCACGTACTAGTCTGCTGACATCCTAAATTCGCTATAGCCGGGCTATAAATTAAATGGTATTTCGATCCCGGCACTGGCACCAACGTCGTCGCTGTCGCTGTTATCAGCATCGGTGTACCAAAGGGAAGTATTTAAACGCACTGATTTATACACATCCCCGCTCCAGCCCAGTTGCACTCCTTTCAGAGTATCCGACTGCGGGAAGGCTTTATTAATCGACTGGCTTTTAGGATTGACCTTGGCATAGGCCAGACGTGCGCTCCAGCGCTGGTTATCTTCTGTCACCAATTCAATTTTACCTGCATACAGCTGACCATCACCGCCCATCGCATCGCCCAGCGGATAGCCCTGCTGATAGTAACCATCCTTATAAATATGGTGGGTATAGCTGTAATTGGTCCCATTCATATTTGTACGCGTATCATGCGCTTCTACATACCAGTTGACGGCATCTTTTCCCCAGCCGTGATGCCCCTCGACTCCACCAAGGTACATATTTGCCGATGGAAGATAGCCAGCCTCATCTTCACCAATCATCTGCCCATAGACACTAACCGGCCAGCCAAGCGTAGGCTCTAGCTTAAATTTGAAATCAAAGCCGGCAAGCTGATTGCCCGGTTCATTGGGATCATTGGCTGTAGTATTATCTTTACCCGTTAGGCCATCCCAGAAGCTGCTGAAGGACTCAGGTCTCCCCTCCCCACCCCACTGCATAATGCGGGATGCACCCAGCTCAAGCGACTGGAATGGCGTGAAGGTCAATCGGCCACCGATAATCTTGGTATGCGGCACTGCGGTATATTGATTCATCTGGCTGGCAGAGATCTGATACTGCCACGGGCCAATCCAGCGCAGCCACCAGGTTTCCGGCGCGGCCTGCTCGGCACGCTGCATTAAAAATCCGGTCATCGGCCTGGCTGCGTCACCGCGGATCAGGCTGCCTTCGTAGCCAGGGCCCCACCACTGCTGCACCTGACCAAACGACAGCCACTGGTTCCAGAACTTCACGGCGCCATAAGCGCCATTCGCATTGAAGCGCGAGCCGTTGCTAATTCGCTCTCCGCCTTCCACATTTCCCTGGAGATGAACATCCCACCACTCACCGCTGTTATTGAAGGCCAACGATAGCGAGTTATCAGCAGGTTGGCCTTGGCCAAAACCCTGCGGCGTTCCGGGCCGATCGGTGGAGGTATAGCCGCTGACGCGGAAATCGGCTTTCAGGGAAGAAAGGCGTTGGTTAATGCGCGCCAGGACAACCTGTTCAGATGAGTAAGAGGGCTTTGCCTTCTTTAATGCACGAGTAATCTCTTCCTGGCTCAGCGGCCAGGTTGAAAGGCTAAGCTGGATAACCCCGCGGTCGGATAGCCACGACAGGTCGTTACGCAGCTCGTTATCATTGGTTACCAGACCAGAGGCAAAAACCGGCGAGCTCACCGAGGTAAGCAGCCCGAGAGCAAGTGCTATACGCGCAATTTTCATCATTATACAAGATCCATTTTTTAGCCCCACCAGCAAACAAACACGGTTGCGGGGAATGTAGGTATTGAGAGCGTACTCGGACGCCAGCCTTCAGTATGTTTGTGCCACATCTATACACTGCAGCAACGATCACCGGGGAGCGATATAGAGGATTACCGCTAAAACGTTGCCGCCTCAGCGGTTGATAATCGTTCATATCGCATATAATGCAAGCAAAAAAAAGCGCGTAGCGCTATCTGGAACTATTCTTTTATGTTTTGGTCCTGACCGACGTGTCGCTTCCGACAGCAACTGGCGCTTTTTTGAAAGCGACTCAGTATATCCAGGTAGTCAGGATATTCACCAGCTGAGGCAGGTTTTAGGAATTTCGAACGTCTAAAGGAGGTCATGCTGAAAGGATTCGAGTACATTTGGAAACGCTACCGCCCTTGGCTTAACAGCTACCAATGCACTGTACTTCCTTTTTAAGCCAATTGACCGACTTCATGTCCGTCGAATAATTAATCACTTACTATAATTTTAGCGGCATCAAGTTTACGAGATTCTGCTGTTAAATGGGAGAGCAAATGAAAATTATTCACTCATTAAAAGCCTTCTCCGCCGACGCAAAAAGCAAACGCACTCCTGGCAATAAGATTATTAAGCCGCGTCATAGAGTTTGTTAATTTAACACTATCACTATCAAGCCGATCACGTAACGGACTGTTTTTAAATGACTTTATAAAAATGCATGCTACGCGATTCTTTCGCTATGCATCCCGGTCAACTACAAAATTTAATAGATTTTGTTTGGTCATTATACTTGACAAGTTTAATTTAAAATCAGACGGTAATCTTATCGCTCTATTTAGGAATCATCTCACAAGCATTATAAAAATCATGGATATCGCTCAGGATGTAGTAACAGTTATTTATTTCATGAATATGAATCAGCTTCAACCCGCTTAATCAAGCTGTAATCATCATGATGCTAACGCTATTTCAGATATTGAGCGATGACCGCTAGCTCAATGCCATGTCTTTGGCGAAATCAATAAAAGCGCTTATGCAGATCCGCACGGGTAAAAGGCTTTTCCAGCGGGCCAATCTTCACCGCAATCTCACCCAGTAAAGACTGCGTTGGCGCCTTTACGCCGGTATTAAGCAGCAATACGGGGATCAAAATCACGCTGAGTAACCCACTCCACGAAAGCTGTACATTCCCTGCCCCTGCACGCGATGTCCGCGATTGCAGCAGGAGGAATAATGCGCTGCCGCTAGCGCCTAGCAGCAGGCCAGCGACCACTTCCGAGGTGGAGTGGGCATGAATCATTAATCTGGAGTAACCCACCAGCGCCGCCAGGGCATAACCAATCACGATGGCAGCGCGACGAATCCCAGCCGGAGTTCGTGCGCAGAGAAGCCATAAAAAAATCGGCCAAAATGCCGCAGATAGTGCGGTGTGTCCGCTAAAACCGGTAAAGTCGAGCTCTCGGATACCGATGCCCCAGCCCATAAAGGCCAGTTTGGATGCGCTAACGATAGCGCCAGTGATACCGAACAAGAGTGCCCACTGACAGGCCACCTGCCGGGATGGTGCGCGCAGAAACAAAACAATCAACAGTGCCGCCGCGCTGGGTAACAGCACGGTGCTATCGCCAAAAAAAGAGACAAATTGCCAGCTCATTTACTTTTCATCCTTTGACGATATCTCCTGTTCATCGCGTTTTTCCACTGTTTTTATGTGGGAATGCATATCCATAAACTTCACATTTTTATGCATTCATAATCGTTGTTTAATGCGTAAGTATGATCTCAGTCAAGTTTTATTTTTTTATGTTCGCCGGGACTACGCATCTGTTTTAAGAATAATCTCACTAAGTAACTATTCATTAAGATTAAATTCTGCTCATCTGACCATTACGCGATCCTGCCGTTATCCGCGCAGAACCTGCTTCACACGGCGTATTGCGGATAAATTCATTGAAACGCTTAGCTGAAACCGCTAACACACTGATTATATATGTCTTTTAGATAAACATTTCATTCAGACTAAAGGCTGTCTAACCGGCTACAGAAGCAACGAAGGACTTACCCTCATAATTATGCTTCCGTAGACCGATATTTTAGGCTGTCGCCGTCACGCCGTTAGGCCAGAAGCTTCTTAATGCTCTCGCGGAATTTGTTGCCTTCTTTATGGTTACGCAGCCCGTAATTAACGAATGCCTGCATATAGCCCATCTTCTTACCGCAATCGTAGCTCTCGCCGGTCATCAGCATGGCGTCAACGGACTGCTTTTTCGCCAGCGCTGCGATAGCATCCGTTAACTGAATGCGGCCCCAGGCGCCCGGTTCAGTGCGCTCCAGCTCACTCCAGACGTCGGCGGACAGAACGTAACGTCCTACGGCCATCAGGTCCGAGTCGAGGGTCTGTGGTTCATCCGGCTTCTCGATAAACTCCATAATGCGGCCAATCTGCCCTTCCGTTTCCAGCGGTTCACGGGTCTGAATAACCGAATACTCGGCCAGATCGCCGGGCATTCTCTTCGCCAGAACCTGGCTACGCCCCGTTTCATTGAAGCGGGCAACCATTGCCGCAAGGTTGTAGCGCAGCGGATCGGCGCTGGCATCGTCTAATACGATATCCGGCAGCACAACCACAAACGGGTTATCGCCAACCAGCGGGCGCGCGCAAAGAATGGAGTGGCCTAAACCAAGCTGCTGCCCCTGACGTACGTTCATAATCGTGACGCCCGGCGGGCAAATAGCCTGCACCTCGGCCAACAGCTGGCGTTTTACACGCTGTTCAAGCAGCGCTTCCAGCTCGTAGGAGGTGTCAAAATGGTTTTCAACTGCATTCTTGGATGAATGGGTAACCAGCACGATTTCCTTGATGCCGGCGGCAACAATTTCGTCAACAATGTACTGAACCATAGGTTTATCGACGATCGGCAGCATCTCTTTGGGGATCGCCTTGGTGGCCGGTAACATATGCATACCTAACCCTGCTACCGGAATAACCGCTTTCAAACTCGCCATTCTCATATCCATCCGTAAGTTATAGATCTTTCTATGCCTGTCAGACCGCATGTATCAACGGCATTTATTCCTGATAATACATGTTTGCGACCAGCCCGACTTCCCGTCAAATTCTGAATTTACGCGTTTAACCAGAGAATACACTTAAAGTATGGCAGCCGACAGGCCGATTTAAGAAAATTCTTATGCCATTTATTTCGTAGGATCGCAAGATGCGCTCATCATGACCCATCCGACTTATCTGTCCATCCTCACGCATAAGACGAAGCTATGTATTTATAAACATATAGCTATTACAACAAGTTGATATTTATGACTAATTTATCATCACCAGCAGGCAAACCGACTCACCAGATAGCGCTCAGCGCTCAGGCAAAATGAGCGTTAAGATTGGATATTTTGAATATATTATCCATATACCTGTGCAGGCGATACGCCATCTGTTGATATATAAATCTATCAACATCCTCATATATAAACGGATATGTCACAAGCCACGCGATTAGGTAGTTGGAAAAACTACCCACCCGCCTGATACGGCAAAATAGCGCCTGTTCTTCGTACCGTGCCTCACGCGATCGTGCTGGCGGTAACCAGCAGAGAGACTGCGATATAACACCTTCGCCATTCAGGGTGACAATAACCCACCGCCTGGCTGCGCTCCTGATTTCACTAGCTTATAAGTAAGTTAATTCGCATAAATATAAGCCATACCGTTTATATTTTACCCGGTGAAATATTCATCACGATTACTTTTATTTGTATCAAACCTCAGCGACGGCGGGGCCTCAGGACCCGTATACGGAATAATTCGAGTTGCAATTTAGCAGTCGCTTATCCATGATCGACCTATGGCACGTTTATGTGGTAAAGGTTTTAACGAATGATGGAATGGATTGCCGACCCCTCAATCTGGGCCGGTCTGGTAACGCTTGTCGTTATTGAACTGGTGCTCGGGATTGATAACCTGGTGTTTATCGCGATTCTTGCCGAAAAACTTCCCCCTGCCCAGCGCGACCGCGCTCGCGTCATTGGCCTGCTGCTGGCCATGCTGATGCGTCTCCTGCTGCTGGCATCGATATCCTGGCTGGTCACCCTGACAAAACCGCTGTTCACCTTTCATGATCTCAGCTTCAGCGCCCGCGACCTGATCATGCTGTTTGGCGGATTATTTTTATTGTTTAAGGCCACGGTTGAGCTTAACGAACGCCTCGAAGGCAAGGACAGCGATAATCCGGTTCAACGCAAAGGAGCGCGGTTCTGGGGCGTGGTGGCGCAGATTGTGGTGCTGGATGCCATCTTCTCGCTCGACTCGGTGATTACCGCGGTCGGGATGGTGGATCATCTGGCGGTGATGATGGCGGCGGTGGTTATCGCCATGAGCTTGATGCTGCTTGCCAGCAAAGCGTTAACCCGCTTTGTTAACAGCCACCCGACTATCGTTATCCTGTGCCTTAGCTTCCTGTTAATGATCGGCTTTAGCCTGATCGCCGAAGGTTTTGGCTTCCCAATCCCGAAAGGTTATCTGTACGCGGCGATCGGCTTCTCCGTGATCATCGAATCGCTAAACCAGCTGGCGCTGTTCAATCGCCGTCGTTTCCTGTCGGCTAATCTGACGCTGCGCCAGCGAACCACGGAAGCGGTAATGAGCCTGCTGAGCGGGCATAAGGAAAACGCCGAGCTGAATACGGACACCTCAGCGCTAATCGTCAATCAGGAAGACGGTCCTCTGTTCAACCCTCAGGAGCGCCGGATGATTGAGCGGGTGCTTAATCTCAACCAGCGTACCGTCAGCAGCATCATGACCTCGCGCCATGATATTGAGCATATCGATCTCAGCGCGCCGGAAGCCGAGATCCGCGCGCTGCTGGAGAAAAACCAGCATACCCGGCTGGTGGTTACCGGCGGGAAAAATGACGAAGACCTGCTTGGCGTAGTGCACGTTATCGACCTGCTCCAGCAGTCGCTGCGCCACGAGCCGCTCGACCTGCACGTTCTGCTGCGCCAGCCGCTGGTCTTCCCCGAAACGCTGCCGCTGCTTCCAGCCCTCGAGCAGTTTCGTCATGCCCGTACCCACTTTGCCTTCGTGGTCGATGAATTCGGCTCCGTTGAAGGGCTGGTGACGCTCAGCGACGTGATGGAAACTATTGCCGGTAATCTGCCGAATGAGGCGGAAGAGATTGATGCCCGCCATGATATTACCCGGGACCCTGACGGCAGCTGGACGGTCAACGGCCATATGCCGCTCGAAGATTTAGTGCAGTACGTTCCCCTGCCGCTCGATGATAAACGCGAATATCACACTATCGCCGGCCTGCTGATGGAGTATCTGCAGCATGTGCCTGAAGCCGGAGAGGAAGTTAAGATTGGCGATTACATTCTGCGTACTCTGCAGGTCGAAAGCCACCGGGTGCAGAAGGTGCAGATTATCCCACCGCCTGTGCAGGACGATGAGCTGAGTTACGAAGTGTAGGATGATGACCTTCCCCGGTAGCGCAGCGCTCGCCGGGGCTTCGGGTTAGCGCAGGTCCCGTAGCCCGGATAAGCATCGCGCCATCCGGGATCGTCTTCAGGCCCTGCAGCGGTCAAAGCTTATCGAGCAGCTTCTTCACGTCTTTGCCGTCCTGGCTGTTCTTATTGCGTTCAACCCAATCGTTCAGGCGCTGCTTCGCCTCATCCTGCAGCTGTTTACGCAGAATCTGGTCCACCTGCAGGCTGTAGCTCAGCGCCTGCCATTTACCGTAGATTCGCAGCGGAATAGCCGTCTGTTTGAGTTTATCGATCAGCTTGCCTTCGCCTTTCCAGCCGCCAAGCACGCGGACGTTAAAGCGCATATCGCAATCTTCTTTCAGCAGATTCAGGCTACCCTGCCCGCTTAGCGCCATCAGCTCGGACTGCCCCTGCATACTCTTGAGCGTCACCTCGCCGCTATCCAGCAGCAGGTCGCTGCTCATGGAATCGAGGCGGGTGGCGTTATCGTAGTTCTCCTGCGCCTGCACGTTGGTGCTTCGCGCAACGGCCTGCTGCACCAGCTGCTGGAAATTGAGCCCTTCGGTGCGGGTATCGCTCATTTGCAGATGCGCCTGCCCCTGCCAGTTACGGCGGAAGTCGTCGGCATCAATGCGCTGGCCGGAAAAATCACCGGCCAGAGAGAGCTTGCCGGTAAGATTCAACGAGTAGTTAAAGGCATTGAGAATGGTCGCAATCTCGACATTATCGAGTTTTGGCTGGAACGATGCCTCTGCGGTATCCGTGCGCGCATCCAGCGTGCCGGGCAGAGAGATAAGCCCGCCGTCGAGCTCGCCCTGCAGCTGATTAATCGTCACCAGCCCCTGCTGGTTGCTGATATCGCTCTTAACCTGGGTAAAATTCATTCCCCGCCACTGCAGGCGATCCGCGGTCAACGCCATATGCGCGCTGAAGCCGCGCAGGCTGTCGTAATCCTGCTGAATGTCGCTATCGGCAATCACCGGACGCATCTGCCGCGGCTGGCTTTGACCCCGCTGGCTTGCCGAGCTATCGCCGGCGGCATCGGTATGCGTCAGCAGGCTGTCGAGGTTAAGCGTACTGGCGTGGAGATTAAGCTTCCAGTCGGCCTGCTCGCCAAGCACCACGCTGGCATTGCCGGAAATCGCGCTGCCGTTAGCCGTCAGGTTCAGCTTATCAAAGCTGAGCATTTTCCGATCCTCAAGCCAGCTGGCCTGCAGGCTGCCCTGACCGCTGATGCCGTTAGCCGGCAGCTCTGCGCCGCGCAGCTGCCAGTTAAGCTGAGAAATTTCGGCCTGCAGGGAGTGCGGATAATCGCCGCCCTGCACCTGGGCGGAGAAGGAGAGCGCCAGATCGCGCTGATCGCGATTGACCCGCCCGGAGAAATCGAGCGTCGCGTGATGATTTTGATCCTGATCCATCTGCAGACGGATATCGCGCACCGTCACCTGCTCGCCGCTTTCATGCTGGAAGAACAGCACGCTGTCGACAACCTTCAGCTGCCGCACGTCATATGACCAGCCGCTGTCTTCCGACACCTGCGGCAGCGTATTGTCATGCGGAACCACCGGCGCATTCAGATCGCGCACCGCTTCAGTTTCCGGCGTCAGCTGGATAACCGCGCCCTTGAGCATCACCTGCTTAACCTGCAGCTGGTGGGAAATCAGCGGCAGCAGAGCCACGTCAAGGCGCATATTGTCCGCGCGCACGACCGGTTCGTCAGCCCCGGGCGCCGTCAGCGTCATGCGCCCGGAGAGAATGCTCAGCTGCGGCCAGACGTGCCAGCGCAGCGGGCCATCGAGTTTGAGCTGATAACCGCTACGCTCCGCTACCTTGTGCACCATATAGGCGCGAAAATCATTGGGATTGACCAGCAATACCAATGCGGTAAGCCCGGCGACAACTACCGCCAGTAAGATCATCAGCGTCGTCAGAATTCGTCTCATGGCACCCTCAGCAAGCCGCTTACGTTATCAATCCTTGTCGATTCGACTCGCCACCGCGCCCTGCTGGTCGCGATATTTGGCGTCTTCACGGCGGTTATAGGGACGGGCCGCCGGGCCGGACAGCGGTTCAAAACTCAGCGCGCCGATCGGCATCCCCGGACGCAGGGCCAGCGGCAGCTTGCCGGAGTTATAGAACTCAAGCACGATGCAGCCTGACCAGCCCGGATCGATACGGTGCGCGGTTACGTGGACCATCAGCCCCAGACGCGCCAGCGACGAACGGCCGTCCAGCCAGCCCACCAGATCCGCAGGCAGGGTGACCGACTCAAAGGTTACCGCCAGCGCCAGCTCGCCCGGATGCAGATAGAACGCTTCGCCTTCCGGCAGCACGATCTCTTCGCTCATCACGCGATCCAGCGCCGCGGTCACTTCCGCCTTCGGCCCGCTCAGGTCGATAAACGGCGCCGTGTGGCCGCGAAAGGTGCGGAACTTATTGCCCAGACGGACATCGACGGTCGCACCATTAATGCGCTCAACGGGCGGACGCGGGCTGATGGATAGCCGGCCCTCATCCAACCAGGCTTCTATATCTCGGTCGCACAGACGCATGAGCTTTCTCCTTTAAGGCATCGCGCCCTCACACCTTCCGGGGATAAGGGCAATATGGGTTCTCTTTGCACGTTACACAATTCGTTAGTGTTATTCAAAGAACTGGCTGATCTTGGCCTTCAGAATATCAATCGCAATGCGGTTCTTACCGCCACGAGGCACAATGATGTCGGCATACTGCTTGGAAGGGTCAATAAACTGCAGGAACATCGGACGAACGGTTTTCTGATACTGCGCCATCACCGAATCCATCGAGCGGCCGCGTTCGTTAACATCACGCTTAATGCGCCGCATCAGGCAGATATCCAGCGGCGTATCGACGAAGATGGAAAAGTTTAATTCATTGCGTAAACGCACGTCGGTCAGGAGTAAAATCCCCTCAAGGATAATCACTTTCTTCGGCTCGATATGGATCGTTTCCGGCATACGCGTGTGCTCAACGTAGCTGTAAACCGGTAGTTCAATCGGCTGGCCGCTTTTCAGCATCTGCAGGTGCTGGAACAGCAGACTATGGTCCATCGAGCTGGGATGGTCATAGTTCGTTTTAACCCGCTCTTCCATCGACAAATGACCTTGATCTTTGTAGTAGCTGTCTTCCGGAATAACGCCGATATGCTCGTCGCCAACCTGCTCGCGTAATTCGCGATAAAGCGTGCTGGCAATAAGACTTTTTCCCGAAGCCGATGCGCCGGCAATACCTATAATGACGCACTGATGAGACGTATCAGTCATAACTTTTTGCGACCTGATTAACCTGGATGTATATACACATCATCCTGCAAACTGCCCGGCGTTAGCTGCGTCGTGCGCTCCGGTCGCTGACTTTAGCCAGCTTCCGGGGATTCACTTCCCCGTCGCCTTGACGTATCTCGGATGATTTTATGTACAGGAAGGGTGACGTTTTAGCGTCAAACGCGGCAATTATAGGGGCTTCAGCGCGGCGATACCAGCGCTATGCGCCCCGTTAGGCTATTCCGCCGCCGGGGTCCACCCTTCGGTATACCAGATGTGCAGCAGCGCATAGGATCGCCACGGCTGCCAGCGGCTGGCATAGCGAGCGATGCGCGCCGGCGTCATGTCGGGGAAGCGCTGCTTAATCAGGTAATCATCCGCGAGGAAAATATCCTTCGCCTGCCAGCCGCGCAGGGCGAAGTAGCTCGCGGTCCAGCGGCCAATGCCCGGCAAGGTTTGCAGCTGCTTCATCCCCGCCGCGATATCGGGCGGCGCCGCCAGCGGCAGATCGCCGCTGATGGCCGCCTGCGCCAGGTGAACCAGCGCCTCGGCGCGCCGCAGAGGCATGCCCAGCGCCTTCAGCGCCAGCGGATCGGCCTGCGCCAGCCGCTGCGGCGACGGAAAAAGAAAATATCCCGGCGCCTGCGCCAGCGGCTCGCCGAAGGCTGCCGCCACCTTCGCCGTCAGCCTGGCCGCCATCGCCACGCTAACCAGCTGCCCCAGCACCGCCCGAACCGCCTGCTCGAAGGCATCGAGGCAGCCGGGTAAGCGCAGACCCGGCCGCGCCAGCGCCAGCGGGCCCAGCGCGTGCACAATCTGCTGCGGGTCGCAGGCGAGGTCAAACATGCGCGCCACGCGCCGCAGACACTCATCCGCGACCGGCAGCAGCCCCTCGGATAGCGTCACCCGCAGCCCCTGCGCGATGGCGTCCGGCGCGATCGTTATCAGCCCGCGGTGCCCTGCCAGAGAGAAGCTGCGGGTATAGCGCCCTTCGCTAAAGGTTTCGATTCCCAGAACCGCGCGGGCGCCGAGAAAACCGAGTATCCACTCCCCGTCGTAGGGCGGGTGCCAGGGTAATAGCGTCATAATTTCTCCCGATGAATTGCCTCAATGATAGCCGCTCCGCGGATGCCGTACCTTGCTTTTAAATTCCAGTTGTCGCCGTGGCAGCAATCCGCTAAAGTCGCCCCCCTTCTTCACTGGCATGGGGATTTTCAGGTCATGTTTATTGGTTTTGACTACGGAACCGCCAACTGTTCGGTTGCCGTAATGCGCGATAATACTCCGCAGCTGTTAACGCTGGAAAACGGCAGCAAGCTGCTGCCTTCAATGCTCTCTGCGCCGACCCGCGAAGCGGTCAGCGAGTGGCTCTACCGGCATCATAGCGTCCCGACCAACGGTGATGAAAATCAGGCGCTGCTGCGCCGCGCGATGAACTTTAACCGCGAGGAAGATATCGAGGTTCTCGACAACAGCGTGCAGTTTGGCCTTGCCTCCCTGCATCAGTACGTCGATGACCCGGAGGAAGTGTACTTCGTCAAATCGCCGAAATCCTTCCTCGGCGCCAGCGGCCTGAAGCCGCAGCAGGTCGCGCTGTTTGAAGATCTGGTCTGCGCCATGATGGTCCATATTAAGCAGCAGGCGCAAACCCAGCTGGCGGAAACCATCGACCAGGCGGTCATCGGGCGGCCGATTAACTTTCAGGGCCTCGGCGGCGATGAGGCTAACGCCCAGGCGCAAGGGATCCTCGAACGCGCGGCGCAGCGTGCCGGGTTCCGCGACGTGGTGTTTCAGTTTGAGCCGGTGGCTGCGGGGCTGGATTTCGAAGCCACGCTCAGCGCGGAAAAACGCGTGCTGGTTGTCGATATCGGCGGCGGTACGACCGACTGTTCGCTGCTGCTGATGGGCCCGGAGTGGCGTCAGAAGGCCGATCGCCAGCAAAGCCTGCTGGGACACAGCGGCTGTCGCGTCGGCGGGAACGATCTTGATATCGCCCTCGCCTTTAAATGCCTGATGCCGCTGCTCGGCATGGGCGGCGAAACCGAAAAGGGGATTGCCCTGCCGGTTCTGCCGTGGTGGAACGCGGTGGCGATTAACGACGTCCCGGCGCAAACGGATTTCTACAGCAGCGCCAACGGCAGGCTGCTGAACGATTTAGTCCGCGATGCCCGCGATGGCGAGAAGGTCGCGCTGCTGACCAAGGTGTGGCGCCAGCGCCTCGGCTATCGCCTGGTACGCGGCGCCGAAGAGAGCAAGATTGCCCTCTCCGCGCAGGATAGCGTCACCGCCGGACTGCCGTTTATCAGCGCCGACCTGGCGACGGCCATCAGCCAGCAGGGTCTGGAAGCCGCGCTGAATCAGCCGCTGGCGCGCATCATGGAGCAGGTTCAGCTCGCGCTGGACAGCAGCAGCGAAACGCCGGACGTCATCTATCTGACCGGCGGCAGCGCCCGCTCCCCGCTGATTAAGAAAGCGCTGGCGGCCCATCTGCCGGGCATTCCTGTTGCCGGTGGCGATGACTTTGGCTCGGTCACCGCCGGTCTGGCCCGCTGGGCGCAGGTGGTCTTTAGCTAACCCCGCTGCGGGCGGCCGGACTTTCGGCCGCCCTGTCATCGAACATTATCATTTATTAATATGCGGCGGCTTAGCGCCTGGTACGGACAGCGGTAAATAATTCTGCTGCCAGTAGCGGACATATCGGTGGCTAAAAAGAGATATCCTCAGCCCGTCCGGGCGCCTGTTATCACAAAATGCTCTCTCCCGCCCTCTTCCATTCGTGATATACCCTATGACGCAAACCCGGCCGCCCGCGCCGCTGGCGCGAGGGTTCCGGCCCGTCATGATAAAGAGAAATGACGAACTGAAATAAAGCTGGAATATTCTCTGTCGGGTCAGCAAAATGTTTTCGCGTCTGAACCTCTGCACTTTTCCCCGGGATACCGGCGGATTTACGCTGCCGGTTATTCACTGTCGCGCTATTTAAAATATCGTTATCAATGCCGCAAGGGGGCGTGATTGGATCGCGTGTGCGCTATTTTTGCTACGGCTAAGCCGGTAGCCTGGTTCAGGTGCCTTTTTTTAGTCTGCTGCGGCGTATTTAGCTATCTCCAGGCGATGGCGCCGGCTCATGCTGAATCCCGCCAGCTGGGGATCGATATTCCCCTCTACTGGTTCGTCGACGCCGGCGGCCAGATGACGGTGGATACCTTCGCCTCGCTGCCGGAGAGCGATCTGCAGCCGCTGCGCAAAATCCCCTCCTTTGGCTACTCGCGCAAAGCCTGGTGGCTCAAGGCCACCTTACCGGCCTCTTACTTCGCCGGCCAGCCGCGCTGGCTGCAGGTTGGCCCATCCTTTGTCGATAACCTGACGGTCTTCTACCGCCCGGCCGGCAGCGCTACGCCCTGGATTCGCAAGACGTTCGGCGACCATGCTCCGGCCAGGGAGAGCGATATCGACTATCGCGAAAGCGTACTGATTTTTCCGCCGCCCCCGGGACCTGCGGGATACGAGGTGGTTTTCCATCTCCAGAGCAGCAGCACCCTGATCCTGCTGGCGACCCTCTCTTCCCCCGAGGAGTTCGTACAGGCCGCCACCATCGATACCGCCTTCTGGAGCTTCTATTTCGGCCTTGCCATTATTGCCAGCGGCATTGCCCTGTGGCTGGCCATCGCGCTGCGCCGCCGCCTGCTGTGGGGGATCTGCCTCTTCTCCCTCAACTACCCGCTGGTTGCGGCGCTGCACGGCTACCCGGAGTGGCTATTCGGCCAGGCGGTGCTGCCCGTTCAGGACTACATGATCAGCTGCCTGTCGCTGCTCAGCTACGCCACCGCCCTGTGGCTGCATGGCGAAGTGTTCGACCTGAAGAAGAATATGCCCAGGCTGTATCGGCTGCTGCTGCTGGCGGTGGGTTTGAACGTCGTGCTCCAGCTCAGCATTCCGCTGGGCTTTTACGGGCTGGCGATGCAGATTGAGGCAGGGATCTTCCTTATTGCCTCCCCGGTGCTGCTGACAACCTCGTGGATGCTGTGGCGGCGCAAAGCGATCGACTTAAATACGCTGCTCCTTGGCCTGCTGCCGCCGGTCTACGTCGCCTCGGCGGCGCTGGTATTGCTCTCGATACACGGCATCATTCCCTATCATCAGGCGATTTACTCCGCCTGGCAGTACGCGCTGATCGTCCATATCATCACCGTGCTGATCATCGCCGTGCTGCGGGTTCGCGCGGAAAACCGCAGGCTGTTGCAGAAACAGCAGCTGGCGCGGGAGCTGCGCATCGAGCGCGAAGCCAGCTTTCATCAGCGCCAGTTTATGGGCATGGTGGCGCATGAATTCAGAACGCCGCTGGCGATTATCCAGGCCGCGCTGGAAAACCTGCGCCTGTGCGCCGCCACGCAGGCGCAGGCGCCCCGGCTGGATCGGATGCAGCGGGCGACCACCCGCCTCGTGCAGCTCACCGATAACTGCCTGGCCGATGCCCGGCTCTCCTCTGACGCTCTCTCCGTCGATAAACAGGACGCGGCGCTGCTGCCGGTGATTCAGATGGCGGCGACGGTGGTGGATCTCTCGCTAAAACACAATCTCAAGGTCAGGCTGGAGGGACGTCTGGTGACGCCCGATGACCACTCGCCGGTGCTTTTTATTGATAGCGGCCTGCTGTGCGTGGCGCTGGCCAACCTGCTCGACAATTCGGTGAAGTACGCCTCCTCCGGCGAAATTGGAATCGATATCGCGCAAAAGGAGCGGCACTTCGAGATCAGGATCCGCGACCAGGGCCCGGGCATTGCCGTCGAGGAGATCGAGCTTATTTTTGAGCGCTACCGACGCGGCGAAACGCGCGGCGCATCACCGGCCGGTACCGGCCTTGGGCTGTATGTCGCGAGACAAATTGTCCAGGCCCACGGCGGCGATTTATGGCTGGCAGCGAATACGCCAGCCGGCTGCGAATTTGCGTTAACGCTTCCCCTGACAGGACAGCAAAAGGTCAAGTTATGACATTACGTGTGGCTATCATTGAAGATAGCGCTGATTTACTCGATGAACTACTGGCCTTTCTCCGCCACCGCGGATTTGCGGCCTGGGGCGTACGCAGCGCCGAGGCGTTCTGGCGGCAGCTGCACGCGGACCCGGTTGATATTGTATTAATTGATATCGGATTGCCGGGCGAGGATGGCTTCAGCGTGCTGGAGTATCTGCATCAGCTTGGCCAGTTTGGTCTGATCGTCATTACCGCCAGGGGCCACCAGCAGGACAAGCTGCAGGCATTAAACCTCGGCGCGGACTTCTACCTGATTAAACCGGTTAACTTTTCCGACCTCGCAGACACCATCCATGCGCTGGGCGCGCGGCTGAAGGAGCAACAGGCGGTGACGCCTGTTCCGCCGACGCGATTAGCCGACCCGGCGCTCACCTCCCCGTGGACGCTGCAGGCTGAGCGGCTGGTCGCGCCGTCGGGGCTGATCCTTCCGCTGACGCAGCAGGAGTACCGGCTGATGGAGATCCTGATGCGCAACCGGAATGAAGTGTGCAGCAAGGTCGATCTGCATGCCTGGCTCTTTACCGACGAAGGCGAGCCCGAGCTGCACCGCATTGACGTGGTCATCAGCCGGCTGCGGCACAAGGCGCGGCTGCACGGCATCAGCCTGCCCATCCGGGCCATTTTCGGCAAAGGGCTGGCGTTTCTTTCCTGAGGTCGGTGGGCCGATACTCCCCTTCCCGCGCCATCGTTATTGCCGCTACGTTATTAATTTTTCTGGGGTTGTTAATTTTTTCTCGCTTTTTGAGAGAAATGAGAGAAATGAGACTGACGCCTTGATTAGGAATTTTCTTACACTGATTTTGCGCCATAAAGCGCGGGCTGCCGGTGTGCCCCGTTTATCGAACCGTCTGACAGGCACGGTTCATGGCTACCGGCCCCTGGTAAATATAATGATATAGCCGCCCTGCCTGAAATTGTCGCTGCATTGGCCGCAGCGCAGCATGCAGCGTAGAGCAATATTCATACTTAGCTATTTTTTAGCGCCATATACCAATTAGAACCTGCCCCGGCAGGCTCTTAGAGAAAGGATATTCATAATGACCATGCAAACGGGGTTCGCCCTGCTGCTGTGCATATTTTGTCTTTGTATTTCGGTCTACAGCCTGGTGTCCTATCTGAAAGACCGAAGAAAACAAAAGATTCCGTTTACCAACGGGCGTAAAAAATAACGCCCGACGGACTTTCGGCAATACTAAAAATAACGCGCCATATAATAAGCGGCAGCGCTAATAAGCCGATGTTGACCCTATTTTTGTGCATAACACACAGCAACCATCGCCTACGCCGGAGGTCCGGTCGCGGAATGGCGTCATGTTGACTTATAAAGGAAGTCGCGCCATGAAAACCATTAATATTGCGCTTAACACTCGCAACACCTTTATCCGGGATGCGCTGGTTTACATAGTGAACGAGCTCACCCGGGATCGCGCCGGCCTCCGGGTGAGTTTCTCCTCCCGCAGCGATACGCTGGCGCATGAGGACATCATTTTCTCTGACGTTCTGCCGGGCGAGATCCACCTGTGCAACACGCTGATAAAAAATCGTAAGCCCGCCAGTTCGGTTATTATCCTGCACGGCTACGACACCCTCCCGGAACCGGCATGCATCGTCAACTGCCTGAGGGACGTTATCTTTTTCGCCATCAAATCAGCCAGCGTCGAACAGATGCGAACGATAATAGAAAAAGTGCTGAAGAACGTTGAAAATCCGCCGATAAAATTATTCAAGGACCCCGGGTTAATCTGCAGCCACTGCCCGCACCAAACGCTATCGCGATCGCAGGTCGCGGTGGCCCACGGTCTTATTCATGGATTTGATATCGGTAAAATATCCGCCATCAATAAGGTGAGCATCAAAACGACCACCTACCATAAAAGTAAGATCATGGAAAAATACCGCCTCAATAATAACCATGACTTTTTTCAGTTTATGAATTTACTAAGAGAAAGAGGGTAATCGCCGGGGAATATTTGCGACCGAAGGGTAAAAATTAGGAATTTATGGGGTTGTGCAGGGATGCTATTCCTAAAAAAACCGCCGCGCGGAAAAATAGCTTCTCATGCCCGACGAACAGCAGATAACATCAGCGCATCCTCGGTATAAAGGCGCAGCAATGCGTGGTTATACAATAATAACAATGTATTTAGCGGGGAATATTTACTTCGTCACATCGCCCCTTGCGTGCCTGTTAGGGGCATCTTTTTCTATCACCGCGCCCTTCGCGGCAGAAGAAAATACGCGCTCCGGCCAGAGCGCGTATGCCACCGTCAGGCCTGAACGCCCTGAGGCTCCGCCTCCGGCACCTCTTCCTGCAGCTGACCCTCATTTTTCGACAGCATCGCCGTGGCAATACCGTTGCCCAGCACGTTGATGGCGGAACGCCCCATATCGAGGAAATGGTCGATCCCCATCAGCAGCAAAATTCCGGCGACGGGAATATTGAAGCTGGGGATCGTCGCGGCCAGCACCACCAGAGCCGAACGCGGCACCCCGGCAATCCCTTTCGATGCCAGCATCAGCGTCAGCATCATCACCGTAATTTCGCTGAAGCTGAGGTGGATGTTATATGCCTGAGCAATAAACATAGAGGCAAAGGAGCAGTAGACCATCGAGCCGACCAGGTTAAAGGAGTAACCGATGGGCAAAACGAAGGAGACGATATTGCGCGAGCAGCCGAAGCTGACCAGCCGCTCCAGCGTCTTCGGATAGGCCGCTTCGGAGCTGCTGGTGGTAAAGGCGACCAGCACCGGATCCTTAAGCATATTGAGCAGGCGGAAAACCTCTTTTTTCAGCACCATATAGCCCACCGCCATCAGCACCGCGCTGGTGAGCAGCACCGCAACGTAGTAGCCGCCGATAAAAGAGGCATAGTTCAGCAGAATGCCCAGCCCCTGGGAGGCGATAACCGAGGAGATAGCGGCAAAAATCGCCAGCGGGGCCACGTACATCACGTATCCGGTCACCTTGAGCATAATGTGGGAGACCACGTTCAGCGCCGCCACCAGCGGGGCGTTAAACTTCTCCCCCAGCGATGCCCCGGCGATGCCAAAGAACATCGAGAAGACCACGATTTGCAGAATTTCGTTATTGGCCATCGCTTCGGTAATGCTGGTCGGAATGGTATGCGACAGGAAGCCTTTCAGGCTCATCCCGCTGACCGCCAGGCCGGTGTCCACGGACTCTTTGGGGATCGTCAGATTCAGGCCGCTGCCCGGATGCCACAGCGTGACGATCACTAATCCCACCAGAATGGAGAGGATCGAGGAGGTGACAAACCACACCATCGCCTTACCGCCTACGCGGCCGATAGTGGCGGTTTCGCCCAACCGCATGATGCCGACGGTCAGGGTACTGAAGACCAACGGCGCAATCACCATCTTGATGAGGCGTAAAAACATATCGGTGAAAAGCGTGATGTTCTCAGACCATGCCACGATGGCGGTCTGGGAGGCGTAGGCGTGGATTGCCGCGCCGGAAAGGATCCCCATCAGCATGAAGATAACGATGAAGAGCGTGAGTTTGTTTGCACTAGCCACTAAAATTACCCCTGATTTATGAACCCGTCGCGTTCAGTGTGCATATATTTTTTATTATCGAAGCACACCAAAACATTCGTCGTATAAATTGAATAAAAGCCGCGCCAGTTACAACTCTTTTTTATTTTTTAAATTAAAAGTTGGCAGGATGCTTGATGTGCATCAAGTGCTTAATAATGCACATTCGCTGCATCTTCTCTGCGCGTTGCCGCCGGGCCGCCGTGAAGAAGATGCCCCGGCGGATGGAAAGTTCCAAAGGGGTTCCGTCGATGAGCCTCCCATCGCGGGTTCAGGAGGGGAAAACGCCCGCTCGCCGGCCGCAAAAAATGGAGTCAATCCAGACATATCTCAACAGTCTTTTCATAATTCCTCCATTTTTGCGAGGCGTTCCCTCACTAAACTAGTATCATTTCGCGAAACGTTTCAGGATGAGATAGCAAAATAATGAAAGGCAGTCACACACTTCGTTGGGCAACCGCCCTGGCGGTCGTCATCGTTGCCGGCGGCGCATACTGGTTTTGGCAGGGTCGTGATACGGCGGGCGAAGCGGCTCCAGCGGCGGCTGGACAAGGTGCGCCTGCTCCGGGCGGCGGTCGTCACGGCCGCTTAGGCGCGACGCTGGCACCGGTCCAGGCCGCAACGGCCACCAGCGAATCGGTGCCGCGCTATCTCAGTGGCCTCGGCACGGTAACCGCAGCCAATACGGTCACCGTGCGCAGCCGCGTCGACGGCCAGCTGCTGGCGATCCATTTCCAGGAAGGCCAGCAGGTTAAAGCCGGCGATCTGCTGGCTGAAATCGACCCCAGCCAGTTCAAAGTGGCGCTGGCACAGGCGCAGGGGCAGTTGGCCAAAGATCGGGCTACCCTTGCCAACGCCAGGCGCGACCTCGCCCGCTATCAGCAGCTGGTAAAAACCAACCTCGTTTCGCGCCAGGAGCTGGATACCCAGCAGTCGCTGGTCAGCGAAACCAACGGCACGATTAAAGCCGACGAAGCCGCGGTGGCCAGCGCCCAGCTGCAGCTCAACTGGAGCCGGATCGTCGCGCCCATCGACGGGCGCGTCGGCTTAAAACAGGTGGATATCGGCAACCAGATCTCCAGCGGCGATACCACCGGTATCGTGGTATTAACGCAAACCCACCCGATCGATTTAGTCTTCACGCTGCCGGAAAATGACATCGCGGCGGTGGTTCAGGCGCAGAAAGCGGGTAAAGCCCTGCCGGTCGAAGCCTGGGACCGCACCAACAAGCAGAAAATCACCAGCGGCACGCTGCTCAGCCTTGATAACCAGATTGATGCCACCACCGGCACCATCAAGCTGAAAGCCCGCTTCAGCAACCTGGACGATGCGCTGTTCCCGAACCAGTTCGTCAACGCCCGCATGCTGGTGGACACCGAGCAGAATGCGGTCGTGATCCCTACCGCCGCTCTGCAGATGGGCAATGAGGGCCACTTCGTGTGGGTGCTGAACGCCGACAATAAGGTCAGCAAGCATACGGTCACGCCGGGTATCCAGGATAGCCTGAAGGTGGTCATTAACGCCGGGCTTTCCGCCGGCGACCGCGTGGTCACCGACGGTATCGACCGCCTGACCGAAGGCGCGAAGGTCGAAGTCGTCGAGCCGCACAGCGCCTCCGCCGCCGCGCCGGAAAAAGCCACCAGCCGCGAATACGGTAAAAAAGGAGCGCGCTCCTGATGCAAGTCTTACCGCCGAGCAGTACGGGCGGCCCTTCCCGTCTCTTTATCATGCGTCCGGTGGCCACCACGCTGCTGATGGTGGCGATCCTGCTGGCCGGGATTATCGGCTACCGGTTCCTGCCGGTCTCGGCGCTCCCGGAAGTGGATTATCCGACCATTCAGGTCGTTACCCTCTATCCGGGCGCCAGCCCTGACGTGGTGACCTCATCGATCACCGCGCCGCTGGAGCGCCAGTTTGGTCAGATGTCCGGCCTCAAGCAGATGTCGTCGCAAAGCTCCGGCGGCGCCTCGGTGGTTACCCTTCAGTTCCAGCTGACGCTGCCGCTGGACGTCGCCGAGCAGGAAGTGCAGGCGGCTATTAACGCGGCCACCAACCTGCTCCCCTCGGACCTGCCTAATCCGCCGGTGTACAGTAAAGTCAACCCGGCCGATCCGCCGATCATGACCCTCGCGGTCACCTCTTCCGCCATTCCGATGACCCAGGTGGAAGATATGGTGGAGACCCGCGTGGCGCAGAAAATCTCCCAGGTCTCCGGCGTCGGGCTGGTGACCCTCGCCGGCGGTCAACGTCCGGCGGTGCGCGTGAAGCTCAACGCTCAGGCGATTGCCGCCCTCGGGCTGACCAGTGAAACCATTCGCACCGCGATTACCAGCGCCAACGTCAACTCGGCGAAAGGGAGCCTCGATGGCCCTTCGCGGGCGGTAACGCTCTCCGCTAACGACCAGATGCAGTCGGCGGAAGACTATCGTCGCCTGATCGTCGCCTATCAGAACGGCGCGCCGATTCGCCTCGGCGACGTCGCCACCATTGAGCAGGGCGCGGAAAACAGCTGGCTGGGCGCGTGGGCGAACAACCAGCGGGCGATCGTCATGAACGTTCAGCGCCAGCCGGGCGCGAATATTATCGCCACCGCCGACAGCGTGCGCCAGATGCTGCCGCAGCTGACCGAAAGCCTGCCGAAATCGGTCAAGGTGCAGGTCTTATCCGACCGCACCACCAACATTCGCGCCTCGGTGAGCGATACGCAGTTTGAGCTGATGCTGGCGATCGCCCTGGTGGTGATGATCATCTACCTGTTCCTGCGCAACGTCCCGGCGACGATCATTCCCGGCGTCGCCGTGCCGCTCTCGCTGGTGGGCACCTTTGCGGTGATGGTGTTTCTCGACTTCTCGATTAACAACCTGACGCTGATGGCCTTAACCATCGCCACCGGCTTCGTCGTCGATGACGCCATCGTGGTTATCGAAAACATCTCGCGCTATATCGAAAAAGGCGAAAAGCCGCTGACCGCCGCGCTCAAGGGCGCCGGCGAGATCGGCTTTACCATCATCTCGCTGACCTTCTCGCTGATTGCGGTGCTGATCCCGCTGCTGTTTATGGGCGATATCGTCGGCCGGCTGTTCCGCGAATTTGCCGTAACCCTGGCGGTGGCGATCCTGATCTCCGCCGTGGTGTCGCTGACCCTGACGCCGATGATGTGCGCGCGGATGCTGAGCCACGAATCGCTGCGTAAGCAAAACCGCTTCTCCCGCGCCAGCGAACGCTTCTTCGAGCGGGTAATTGCCGCCTACGGCCGCCTGCTGAGCCGGGTGCTGAACCATCCGTGGCTGACCCTCAGCGTGGCGCTGGGCACCCTGGCGCTGTCGATTATGCTGTGGGTATTTATCCCGAAAGGTTTCTTCCCGATTCAGGACAACGGCATTATTCAGGGCACGCTGCAGGCCCCGCAGTCGGCCTCTTTTGCCAGCATGGCGCAGCGCCAGCAGCAGGTCTCCGCCCTGATCCTCAAGGACCCGGCGGTGGAGAGCCTGACGTCGTTTGTCGGCGTCGACGGCACCAACCCGGCGCTGAACAGCGCCCGGCTGCAGATCAACCTCAAGCCGCTGAGCGAGCGCGACGATCGCGTGCAGACGGTTATCTCTCGCCTGCAGCACTCGGTGGACGGCATTCCCGGCATCGCGCTCTATTTGCAGCCCACCCAGGATTTGACCATCGATACCACCGTCAGCCGCACTCAGTACCAGTTCACGCTGCAGGCCAACTCGCTGGATGCGCTCAGCAACTGGGTTCCGCAGCTGTTGACCCGCCTGCAGGCGCTACCGCAGCTCTCCGACGTCAGCAGCGACTGGCAGGATAAGGGCCTTGCGGCGTACATCAACGTCGACCGCGACAGCGCCAGCCGCCTTGGGATCAGCATGGCCGATATCGATAATGCGCTGTACAACGCCTTTGGCCAGCGCCTGATCTCAACCATCTATACCCAGGCCAACCAGTACCGGGTAGTGCTGGAGCATGATACCCAGGCCACGCCGGGGCTCGCCGCGCTCGACGGCATTCGCCTCACCGGCAGCGATGGCGGCATCGTGCCGCTGAAATCGATCGCCACCGTTGAGCAGCGCTTTGCCCCGCTGTCGATCAACCATCTCGACCAGTTCCCGGTGACCACCATCTCGTTTAACGTCCCGGATGGCTATTCGCTTGGCGATGCGGTCGAGGCGATTCAGGCCGCCGAACAGGCGCTGGATTTACCGACCGATATCCGCACTCAGTTCCAGGGCAGCACCCTTGCCTTCCAGTCGGCGCTGGGAAATACCGTCTGGCTGGTCGTCGCCGCGGTGGTGGCGATGTATATCGTCCTCGGCGTGCTGTATGAGAGCTTTATCCATCCGATCACTATCCTCTCGACCCTGCCGACCGCCGGCGTCGGCGCGCTGCTGGCCCTGTGGCTCGCCGGCAGCGAGCTGGACGTGATTGCCATCATCGGCATCATCCTGCTGATTGGCATCGTCAAGAAGAACGCCATCATGATGATCGACTTTGCCCTGGCCGCAGAGCGCGAACAGGGCATGGCGCCGCGCGAGGCGATTTATCAGGCCTGTCTGCTGCGTTTCCGCCCCATCCTGATGACCACCCTGGCGGCGCTGCTCGGCGCGCTGCCGCTGATGCTGAGCACCGGCGTGGGCGCAGAGCTGCGCCGTCCGCTGGGGATCGGCATGGTCGGGGGCCTGATGCTAAGCCAGGTGCTGACGCTGTTTACCACTCCGGTGATCTATCTGCTGTTCGACCGCCTGTCGCTGTACCTCAAAAGCCGCTTCCCACGGCGCGAGGAGGAGGCGTAAATGAAGTTTTTCGCCCTCTTCATTTACCGCCCGGTGGCGACGATTTTAATTTCGCTGGCCATCACCCTGTGCGGCATTCTCGGCTTCCGCCTGCTGCCGGTCGCCCCGCTGCCGCAGGTGGATTTCCCGGTGATTATGATCAGCGCTTCGCTGCCCGGCGCCTCGCCGGAGACGATGGCCTCGTCGGTGGCGACGCCGCTGGAGCGCTCCCTCGGGCGCATTGCCGGGGTCAATGAAATGACCTCCTCCAGCTCCCTTGGCAGCACGCGCATTATTATGGAGTTCAACTTCGACCGCGATATCAACGGCGCCGCCCGCGATGTCCAGGCGGCGATCAACGCCGCGCAAAGCCTGCTGCCCAGCGGCATGCCGAGCCGTCCGACCTATCGCAAGGCCAATCCGTCGGACTCGCCGATCATGATCCTGACGCTCACCTCGGATACCTACTCCCAGGGCGAGCTGTACGATTTTGCCTCCACCCAGCTGGCGCAAACCATCGCCCAGATTGACGGCGTGGGCGACGTGGACGTCGGCGGCAGCTCGCTGCCCGCGGTGCGCGTAGACCTCAATCCGCAGGCGCTATTTAACCAAGGGGTGTCGCTGGACGCCGTGCGCACGGCGATTGATAGCGCCAACGTGCGCAGGCCGCAGGGGGCGCTGGAGGACAGCAGCCATCGCTGGCAGGTGCAAACCAATGATGAGCTGAAAACCGCCGCCGAGTATCAGCCGATAATCGTGCACTACAACAACGGCGCGGCGGTGCGTCTTGGCGACGTCGCCAACATCAGCGATTCGGTGCAGGACGTACGCAACGCCGGGATGACCAATGCGAAACCGGCGATTCTGCTGATGATCCGCAAGCTGCCGGAAGCCAATATCATCCAGACGGTGGACAGCATTCGCGCGCGCCTGCCGGAGCTACAGAAAACTATCCCGGCGGCGATCGATCTGCAAATCGCCCAGGACCGCACCCCGACGATTCGCGCCTCGCTGGAGGAAGTCGAGCAGACGCTGGTGATTTCGGTCGCGCTGGTGATCCTCGTGGTGTTCCTGTTCCTGCGCTCCGGCAGAGCCACGCTGATCCCGGCGGTGGCGGTGCCGGTATCGCTGATCGGCACCTTTGCGGCCATGTACCTTTGCGACTTTAGCCTCAACAACCTGTCGCTGATGGCCCTGACCATCGCCACCGGCTTCGTGGTGGATGACGCCATCGTGGTGCTGGAGAATATCTCCCGCCACCTTGAGGCGGGGATGAAGCCGCTGCAGGCGGCTTTGCAGGGAAGCCGGGAAGTGGGCTTTACGGTGCTGTCGATGAGCCTGTCGCTGGTGGCGGTGTTTTTACCGCTGCTGTTGATGGGCGGCCTGCCGGGGCGTCTGCTGCGCGAGTTCGCGGTCACGCTGTCGGTGGCGATTGGTATTTCGCTGGCGGTGTCGTTAACCCTGACGCCGATGATGTGCGGCTGGCTGTTGAAAAGCGGTAAGCCGCATGAGCCCACACGCAACCGCGGCTTTGGCCGCCTGCTGGTCGCCATTCAGGGCGGCTACGGCAAATCGCTGAGGTGGGTGCTGAAGCACAGCCGAATGACCGGCCTCGTCCTGCTGGGTACGATTGCCCTTAGCATCTGGCTCTATATCTCAATTCCGAAAACCTTCTTCCCGGAGCAGGATACCGGCGTGCTGATGGGCGGCATTCAGGCCGACCAGAGCATCTCTTTCCAGGCGATGCGCGGCAAGCTGCAGGACTTTATGAAAATCATTCGTGAAGACCCGGCGGTGGATAACGTCACCGGCTTTACCGGCGGCTCGCGGGTCAACAGCGGGATGATGTTTATCACCCTCAAATCGCGCGACCAGCGCCATGAAACGGCGCAGGAGATTATTGACCGCCTGCGGAAAAAGCTGGCGAAAGAGCCGGGGGCGAACCTGTTCCTGATGGCGGTGCAGGATATCCGCGTCGGCGGACGTCAGGCCAACGCCAGCTACCAGTACACCCTGCTGTCGGACGATCTGGCGGCGCTGCGCGAGTGGGAGCCTAAAATTCGCAAAGCGCTGGCGGCGCTGCCTGAGCTGGCTGACGTCAACTCTGACCAGCAGGACAACGGCGCGGAGATGGACCTGCTCTACGATCGCGATACCATGTCGCGCCTCGGCATCAGCGTGCAGGACGCCAACAGCCTGCTGAACAACGCCTTCGGCCAGCGGCAGATCTCCACCATCTACCAGCCCCTCAACCAGTACAAGGTGGTGATGGAGGTTGACCCGGTCTATACCCAGGACGTCAGCGCGCTGGATAAGATGTTCGTTATCAACAGCGAAGGCAAACCGATCCCGCTCTCCTACTTCGCCAAATGGCAGCCGGCTAACGCCCCGCTGTCGGTGAACCATCAGGGGCTTTCGGCGGCCTCCACCATCTCCTTTAACCTGCCGACCGGTAAATCCCTGTCGGAAGCCAGCGACGCCATCAACCGCGCCATGACCCAGCTCGGGGTGCCGTCCAGCGTCCGCGGCTCGTTCGCCGGCACCGCTCAGGTTTTCCAGCAGACTATGAATTCGCAGATCATTTTGATTCTGGCGGCGATTGCGACGGTCTATATCGTGCTGGGGATCCTCTACGAAAGCTACGTGCATCCGTTAACGATCCTCTCCACCCTCCCCTCGGCGGGGGTCGGCGCGCTGCTGGCGCTGGAGCTGTTCGGCGCGCCGTTCAGCCTCATCGCGCTGATCGGAATTATGCTATTAATTGGAATAGTGAAGAAAAACGCCATCATGATGGTCGACTTTGCGCTGGAGGCGCAGCGTAACGGCAACCTGCCGCCGGAAGAGGCCATCTTCCAGGCCTGCCTGCTGCGTTTTCGTCCCATTATGATGACCACCCTCGCGGCGCTGTTCGGCGCGCTGCCGCTGGTGCTATCCGGCGGCGACGGCTCGGAGCTGCGCCAGCCGCTGGGGATTACGATCGTCGGCGGTCTGGTGGTAAGCCAGCTGCTGACGCTGTACACCACGCCGGTGGTGTATCTGTTCTTCGATCGTCTGCGGCTGCGTTTTTCCCGAAAAATCAGGCAACCGGTAAGCGAATAACATGACCGATCTCCCGTCCAGCGTGCGCTGGCAGCTATGGATAGTGGCATTCGGCTTCTTTATGCAGTCGCTGGATACCACTATCGTCAACACCGCCCTCCCCTCAATGGCCAAAAGCCTCGGGGAGAGCCCGCTGCATATGCATATGGTTATCGTCTCCTACGTGCTGACGGTGGCGATTATGCTGCCCGCCAGCGGCTGGCTGGCGGATCGGGTCGGAGTGCGCAATATCTTTTTTACTGCCATTATCCTGTTCACCCTCGGGTCGCTGTTTTGCGCCCAGGCCAACACCCTTGACCAGCTGGTGCTGGCCCGCGTGCTGCAGGGCATCGGCGGCGCCATGATGGTGCCGGTAGGCCGCCTGACGGTGATGAAAATCGTCCCCCGCTCGCAGTATATGGCGGCGATGACGTTCGTCACCCTCCCCGGCCAGGTCGGGCCGCTGCTGGGTCCGGCGCTCGGCGGCGTGCTGGTGGAATATGCCTCCTGGCACTGGATTTTTTTAATCAACATTCCGGTCGGCATTATCGGCGCTATCGCCACGCTCTCGCTGATGCCGAACTACACCCTGCAGACGCGCCGCTTTGATATGCTCGGCTTTATCCTGCTGGCCACCGGCATGGCGACGTTAACCCTCGCTCTTGACGGCAAAAAAGGGCTGGGTATTTCTCCGCTGCTGCTGACGGCGCTGGTGGCTATCGGCATCGCCTCCGTTGTCCTCTATCTGTGGCACGCGCGGGGCAATGACGGCGCGCTGTTCAGCCTCGACCTGTTCCGCAACCGCACCTTCTCCCTCGGGCTCGGCGGCAGCTTCGCCGGGCGTATCGGCAGCGGCATGCTGCCGTTCATGACGCCGGTATTCCTGCAAATTGGCCTCGGCTTCACGCCGTTCCACGCCGGCCTGATGATGATCCCGATGGTGCTCGGCAGCATGGGCATGAAGCGCATCGTGGTGCAGGTGGTGAACCGCTTTGGCTACCGCCGGGTGCTGATTGTGGCGACGATCGGCCTGGCGCTGGTCAGCCTGCTGTTTATGGCCGTCGCGCTGGCGGGCTGGTACTGGCTGCTGCCGGTGGTGCTGTTTTTACAAGGCATGATCAACTCCAGCCGCTTCTCGTCGATGAATACCCTGACGCTGAAGGATCTGCCGGACCCGCTGGCCAGCAGCGGCAACAGCATGCTGTCGATGGTGATGCAGCTGTCGATGAGTATTGGCGTCACCATCGCCGGCATGCTGCTGGGGATGTTCGGCCAGCAGCACCTCAGCGCCGATGCGGCTACCGCGCATCAGGTCTTTCTCTACACCTACCTGAGCATGGCGGTCATTATCGCGCTGCCGGCGCTTATTTTTTCCCGCGTACCGGATGACATCGAAGGCAATACCGTCATCGCCCGCCGCAAAAGGAGTGAACCGTGAAGCTTTGGCGTCCCGGCATTACCGGCAAACTGTTTCTCGCCATCTTCGCCACCTGCATCGTGCTGCTGATCAGCATGCACTGGGCGGTGCGTATCAGCTTTGAACGCGGCTTTATCGACTACATTAAGCGCGGCAACGAACAGCGGCTGACGATGCTTGGCGACGCCCTCAGCGAGCAGTATGCCCAGCACGGCAGCTGGAAGTTCCTGCGCAACAACGACCGCTTTATTTTCCAGCTGCTGCGCACCTTTGAGCGCGACAACGACGATCGCTCCCCCGCCGGCCACGGCCCAGGGCCTGACGGCGAGCGGGGTCCGGGGCCGGACCGAGGCCCGCCGCCGGACAACGGACCCCGCGGTCCCGGGCCGGATATGCCTCCGCACGGCTGGCGGACGATGTTCTGGGTGGTCGATCAGAAAGGCCGCGTGCTGGTCGGCCCGCGGGAGCCGGTGCCTGAAGACGGTACCCGCCGCGAGATCCTCGTTGACGGCGCTCCGGTAGGGGCGGTCATCGCCTCGCCGGTGGAGCGCTTAACCCGCAATACCGATATCAATTTCGATCGGCAGCAGAAGCGCACCAGCTGGCTGATTGTGGCTCTGGCGACCATCCTTGCGGCGCTGGCGACCTTCCCGCTGGCGCGCGGCCTGCTGGCGCCGGTTAAACGGCTGGTAGAAGGAACCCATCGCCTCGCGGCGGGTGATTTCTCCACCCGGGTCACCGCCAGCGGCGGCGATGAGCTTGGCCGCCTGGCGCAGGACTTTAACCAGCTTGCCAGCACCCTTGAGCGCAACCAGCAGATGCGTCGCGATCTGATGGCGGATATTTCCCACGAGCTGCGCACGCCGCTGGCGGTTCTGCGCGGCGAGCTGGAGGCGATTCAGGACGGGGTACGCAAATTCACCCCGGACTCTATCCCCTCCCTGCAGGCGGAAGTCGCCACCCTGACCAAGCTGGTTGACGATCTGCACCAGCTGTCGATGTCGGATGAGGGCGCGCTGGCCTATCAGAAAAACTCCGTGGATATCATCACCCTGCTGGAAGTCGCGGCGGGGGCCTTCCGCGAGCGCTTCGCCAGCCGCGGGCTGGAGATCGGCGTATCCTTACCGGAAAGCGCCATGATTTTTGGCGACGGCGACCGCCTGATGCAGCTTTTCAATAACCTGCTGGAAAACAGCCTTCGCTATACCGATAGCGGCGGCAAGCTGCTGATTAGCGCCAGTCAAAACGGTCGGATGCTGATCGTCGACTTCGCCGATAGCGCCCCTGGCGTCAGCGACGCCCAGCTGGAGCGCCTCTGCGAACGATTCTACCGCGCAGAAGGTTCGCGCAATCGCGCCAGCGGCGGCTCCGGCCTCGGGCTGGCTATCTGCGTCAATATCGTCGCCGCCCACGGCGGCACCTTACGGGCCGGCCATTCGCCTTTTGGCGGGGTTAGCATTAAAGTAGAGTTACCTCTGGAACGCGATTTACCGAGAGACGTATGATTGAATTACCTGTTGATGAAAACACTCCGCGTATTCTTATCGTGGAAGATGAACCCAAGCTCGGCCAGCTGCTGATCGACTATCTGCTTGCCGCAGGCTATGCGCCGACGCTGATTAATCACGGCGATCGGGTTCTGCCCTACGTTCGCCAGACGCCGCCGCACCTGGTCCTGCTGGATCTGATGCTGCCGGGCACCGACGGGCTGACGCTGTGCCGTGAAATTCGCCGCTTCTCCGACGTTCCGGTGGTGATGGTGACGGCCAAGATTGAGGAGATCGACCGCCTGCTGGGGCTGGAGATCGGCGCCGACGACTATATCTGCAAGCCCTACAGCCCGCGTGAAGTCGTGGCGAGGGTGAAAACCATCCTTCGCCGCTGCAAGCCGCGTCCGGAGCTGCAGGCGCTGGATGCCGTCAGCCCGCTGATCGTCGATGAAGGGCGTTTTCAGGCCTCGTGGCGCGACAAGCTGCTGGATCTCACCCCCGCCGAGTTTCGCCTGCTGAAAACCCTCTCCCAGGAGCCGGGAAAAGTGTTCTCGCGCGAACAGCTGCTGAACCATCTCTACGATGATTATCGCGTGGTCACCGACCGAACCATCGATAGCCATATCAAAAACCTGCGCCGCAAGCTGGAGTCGCTGGACGCAGAGCAGTCGTTTATCCGCGCCGTCTACGGCGTCGGCTACCGCTGGGAGGCGGACGCCTGCCGGCTGGCATAGGCCGCAGGATACCGTTCTGCCCGCGCGATTACCCGCCAGCTGGCGGGTAATTTTTATGCGAAAAACGCCTCCGGCGCTCTCGCCCATATGGCGCCGACGAGTCCGCGCAGCAGGAGCATTTGCCGTCATTGACCCGCCGACCCGGCGCTGGCGGCGTGAAAGGGTTTACCTGCCTCCCCCACGGCGCTACAATGCCCGCCCTTAATGTGGGGACACTCCCCAACTCGCCCACCAGGTGCGGCGAATCTGACCTGTCATCAGAACGAGAAAATCATGTTTAAACCGGAACTCCTTTCCCCGGCGGGAACGCTGAAAAATATGCGTTACGCTTTCGCCTACGGCGCAGATGCCGTTTATGCCGGCCAGCCGCGCTATTCTCTGCGCGTGCGCAATAACGAATTCAACCACGAAAACCTGCAGCTCGGCATCAACGAAGCCCATGAGCTGGGGAAAAAGTTCTACGTGGTGGTGAACATCGCGCCGCATAACGCCAAGCTGAAGACCTTCATTCGCGATTTGAAGCCGGTAGTGGAAATGGGGCCGGATGCGCTGATCATGTCCGATCCGGGCTTAATCATGCTGGTACGGGAAAACTTCCCCGAGATGCAGATCCATCTCTCGGTACAGGCCAACGCCGTCAACTGGGCAACGGTAAAATTCTGGCAGCAGATGGGGCTGAGCCGGGTCATTCTCTCGCGCGAGCTGTCGCTGGAAGAGATTGCCGAAATCCGCAGCCAGGTGCCGGAGATGGAGCTCGAAATTTTCGTTCACGGCGCGCTGTGCATGGCCTATTCCGGCCGCTGCCTGCTCTCCGGCTATATCAACAAACGCGATCCGAACCAGGGGACCTGCACCAACGCCTGCCGCTGGGAATATAACGTCCAGGAAGGCAAGCAGGACGACGTCGGCAATATTGTCCACAAATATGAGCCGATCCCGGTACAGAACGTTGAGCCAACGCTGGGGATCGGCGAGCCGACCGACCGGGTATTTATGATTGAAGAAGCCAAGCGCCCGGGCGAATATATGACCGCCTTCGAAGACGAGCACGGCACCTACATCATGAACTCGAAGGATCTGCGCGCCATCGCCCACGTTGAGCGCCTGACCAATATGGGCGTGCACTCGCTGAAAATCGAAGGCCGCACCAAGTCCTTCTACTACTGCGCCCGTACCGCCCAGGTCTACCGCAAGGCGATCGACGATGCCGCCGCCGGCAAACCGTTTGACGAAAGCCTGCTGGAAACCCTGGAAGGGCTGGCCCACCGCGGCTATACCGAAGGCTTCCTGCGCCGCCATACCCATGATGATTATCAGAACTACGAGTACGGCTACTCTCTCTCAGAGCGCCAGCAGTTTGTCGGGGAGTTTACCGGCGAACGTAACGGCCAGCTGGCGGCGGTGGCGGTGAAGAACAAATTCACCCTCGGCGACAGCCTTGAGCTGATGACGCCGCAGGGCAACGTCAACTTCACCCTTGAGCATATGGAAAATGCCAAAGGCGAAGTGATGCCGGTCGCCCCCGGCGATGGCTACACGGTCTGGCTGCCGGTACCGGAAGATATGGTGCTGCAGTACGCCCTGCTGATGCGCAACTTTGCCGGCCAGAGCACCAGAAACCCGCACGGCAGCTAGTTTACCAGGGTTATTTTTTCAGGATGCACGGATATTAGAAACGGATCACATACCGTTTCGCTTAAAGCCGGTATCATCCATTTCGCTGAAAAACATAACCCATAAATGCTAGCTGTACCAGGAACCACCTCCTTAGCCTGCGTAATCTCCCTTACGCGGGCTTATTTTTTTATTATTAACCTATCTACGTCCGCATGCTGTCCATGCCTGGATACCGGCTTTGCTTTACCAGGTGCCCTCTTTACAGCGGAGACCCATCCGCGATCGTTCCCCTGATATTAAAAACAATTCCCCGCCTTTCCCGCTGCTTTGGTTCCTCCTGGGCGACAAAACCTCCGTTCAGGCGCGGCCATCAATATGTTGTCGCCATCAGCCGCTCTGACCGGAACGGCGCTCTCCCGCTGGCCCAGGAGTGACATGCTTTTTATCCATCATTCATTAGACAGATAATTATAATCACCTCAATTAAATGATAATGATAACTATTTGCATTTGTTTAATTAGAGGCATAAACTGCCATTCTTTATTTTTTTAGTGTTTTAAACCGGTAATTAACCATCTACTGGTTTTTCATCACTAACATTGTTGGATTTTCGATATCTTTTTAAAAAATAAGGAAATTTCATGGGAAAACGCGCCTTAATCCTCACCTTATCGACGTCGGTTTTTACAGGTTCGACGCTTGCAGAGGGAAAAAATGACAATGAAGAAATTATGGTTGTTTCATCTACAGGGACCGCTGAAAATACCCTCTCCGGATCTGATTTAAACAGATTCAGAGGAATTGCGAATGCAGATATTTTTTCCTCTGAAACATATATCCAGTCAAATAATATGAGAAATGAGGCGGGTGCGATTGATCCAGGAATCAGGGGACTGCAGGGAGAAGGCCGTGTTCCGGTGTTTATTGACGGCTCGCTGCAGTCGACCCACACGTCAAGAGGCTATCAGGGAACCAGCGACAGAACGTATATCGACCCTGATTTAATCAGCAATATCACCATCAGCAAAGGGGCCTCACAGAATAACAATGCTTTTTCATCCGGCGCCATCGGTGGGGTAATAAATATAAAAACCCTCTCCACGGATGATATTATCAATCCCGGCAATAGCTACGGTTTACTTCTTAAGCTAAGAACATTCAACAATAACAAAAAGCCTGATATCCCTGATGATTATGCGGAGCAGAGCTATTATCAGTTAACGGACAAGCCCCGCGGGTATGATTTTAGAAATGGCTCCGCCACGCTTGCCTTTGGCTTCAGAGATGATACGGTTGATACCGTGCTTGCCTATAGTAAAAGATCTACCGGGAACTATTTTTCAGGGAAAAATGGCTTTAAAAAATTCAACGATCCGGTGGTATTTAAAAATGAAGAGGTCGTAAACACCTACTTTGAAAGCGAGTCATTTATTTATAAGCTTGCGATCAACGCGAATGATGATCATCACTTCAACCTTGCGTACCGCAACCATCGTCAGCAGGCCGGTGAAACGTTGGCTGCCTACTGGTATAAAAACGCCAATGACATTGACTTCGAGCCCCTGCCTGCGGGCGTGGAATCCATGCCACAATGGAAACCCGGCAGCGCGATTGTTAATGCCTACAGTGCCGGATATACCTATACCCCCGTTAACAACAGGCTGATTAACTTAAATCTGAACTACTGGATAACCGATACGAACTTAAAGCAATATAACGGCCTGTGGGCATTGGGGACCAATGCGCAACAATATCTGCATGCCTATAGCAACAATAAAAATGGTATAGCCATTGTCAATGAAAGCCAGTTAAACATGCTCACGCTCCGCTACGGGTCGTCAACGCAAAAAGAAAAGCTGGCGCCAAAATCTGACGGTCTGACCCGGTTTACCGCCTATCCCACCTCGCGGCATGGCGAGAGAAGGGAAAATGCCCTTTTCGTCAACGGGATGATTGAGAGTGGTCCGCTCCAGGTCAATCTGGGTATTAATTATCATAATTCCGCAGCCAACGATTTTCAGACCAATCAAAGCGTAAAATATCAGGCTAAAGCGGACCTGAGTTCCGAAATAAGCTATGCGCTGACCCCAGGCACAACCGTGTTTGTGAAAGCAGCCAGAAACTACAGAATGCCGAGCCTGTATGAAACCACGGTATCGAATGAGATTTTCAGCTATAACCCGGCGGACCCGATCGCGCCAGAAGTCTCCCTGCAAAAAGAAGTTGGGGTAAAGATACATCGCCCGGCTTTATTATCCGCGGAGGATGCTCTCGACCTCTCCCTCTCCTGGTTTAACAACAGGACCAATAACTTTATCTCTCCCGGATTAAAGGATAAAACCGCGGGAATGCCGGCATGGCAGGATAACTTCACGTTTATGAATTATGATAAGCTCGATTTATCCGGAATTGATTTTTCGCTTAAATACAACAGCGAACTGTTCTACTCTGCCATTTCCGCAACGTTGTATAGCAAAACGGCGGTGTGCTCAAACTACTATGCGCAAAAATATAACACCAGCAGCTGCAATAACATGGGCTTCGCCTGGGGATTAACGCCCACCAGAATTCCCGCCAAACAAAATATCTCTGTGAATCTGGGGAAAAAATTCCGCAATGAAACCGTCGATGCTGGCATCAGATACAGATATCACTCGGCGAAAATAAACCCTGCGGGATGGCTTGAGGGGACAGCAGCCAACCCGGTTATCGAAATACCTTCCGGGTACCAAATTGATTTGTATGGAGAATATATTTTAAATAAAAATGCGACCTTTTTTGCCGCGGTTAATAATGTCACAGATCGCTATGATATCCAGCCCGGAGCGGTTATCAGCATGCCAGATCCCGGCAGAACGGTAATGCTCGGCGTTGACCTCCGCTTCTGATCGTTCCCCACCAGAGGCGCTATCAGGGAAGAGGGCGATTTTTGCGCCCTCTTCCCTGCCGATTATGCGCTATGAATATTTATCTTCAGGCTGCATGCGCGCGGGCTTTGTTATCTAACTCATACCTCGAAGAAGTCGACCTCCCCGCCGGCAAGATGATACATGCTGCCAACAATTTTGATTTTCCTTTGTTCTTCCAGCTTTCTCAGCACCGGACTATTTTTCCGAATATTTTCGATTGTCAGCTCGACGTTTTTCCGCGCCACGGCATCAACAAAGTCGTAATTACTGCCTTGACGCTCACCGCTGTACTCGGTTTTTGCGATGGCCGGTTTAATTTCATCGAGTAAGCCGGTCAGGTTACCTAATTCGGCATTATCGATGGCCCCGCGGACGGCGCCGCAGCGGGTATGCCCCATCACCAGCACCAGCTTCGCACCGGCGACGGCGCAGGCAAACTCCATGCTACCTAACATATCGCGGTTGCTGATATTACCCGCAACCCGAGAGTTAAAGGTTTCACCGATCCCCGCATCCAGAATAATTTCTGCCGGCGCGCGCGAGTCGATACAGCTGAGGATCACCGCCGCCGGGAACTGCCCCGCCAGGCTGCTGCGCTTTTGCTGCAGATAATCGTGCTTAAGCGGGCGGTTTTCCCGGAAACGCAGATTACCCTGTTTAAAATGTTCAATTACCGCATCCGGCGTCATACCGTCGCGTTCCTCTTTGCTCAGAGACGCGGCAAAAGAGATCGTCGGTACCGATAAGGCCGCCAGCCCGGTGATGGACAGCGCGGAAAGCGCTAACGTCTGCTTCAGAATGGTACGACGTGAAGGTTCAGCTTGTTGGTTCTGTTTCATAATATCTCTCTATGGACCGGGTTATTCAAATTACGCAGATAATCTCCTGGTAAAGAACAACCAAACTAAAACCACACGATATATAGAGAAATTTTTTTTCCCTTTGTTTCAATAATGACGCTCGCAGGGGCAGGTTGTTAATATGAAGAAGCCTTTTTGAAAAGACAATTAACATAAAGCGCACAGTTTAAAAACCGTGCGCGAATAAGATGCGAAGTAATAGCGTAATGCCGAATTACCGCGCAGGGGCATTTGACCTTACGCTGACCCGTACGGTGGTCGCTTTCTCTGTGATATTCAGCCAGGGGCGGCCATAGACGAAGTTAATATTTCCGCTCCCCTGCTGGACACCTTTAAAGGTAAAGGTTCTTTCCACCGGGCAGCCCGTTGCGCGCTTACCGCAGCTGGCGGGCTGGCGGTAATTCTCGGCGACCAGCATAACCTGCGCGGGTAAGGAACGTAGCATCCACTTGTAGCCGGTGCCCGGGATATCCTGCAGCGTAACGGTAAACTGTTCCCCGCCGGAAATGCTCTTCTCCGTCACCTGCGCGGAGAGAGCCTGCAGGGAGAAAGCCAGACAAAATACCGCCATGCAGGAATTCGTTACGTAGGTGAATGTGTTACGGGACATCCTCTTTTCCTTACTGTATCAATGGTCAAATTTACCCGCGCAATTCTGACACTCCCGCGCAACGTATCACAGGACGAATAGCGCGCCGGTTGAGCTACCATTGCAGAAAAAGGGGGGCGCGGTTATCAATAGCCCGATATCCACGCCCCCCGGGCCGATAATTTACGAAATATCCATCCTTCTCTTCATGCGGTACACTTTCTGCATCTTGTGCAATGAGGCAACCATCATGTCAACGTTTCCGGCCAGCTTACTGATTCTGAATGGCAAAGGCGCTAATGAGCCGCAGCTGCGCGAAGCGATAAATCTGTTACGCGAAGAGGGCGTCGATATCCACGTCCGCGTCACCTGGGAAAAAGGCGACGCCGGGCGCTTCGTCGATGAGGCCGAACGGCTTAACGTCGGCACGGTGATTGCCGGCGGCGGCGACGGCACCATTAATGAAGTCGCCACCGCGCTGGTCCAGCGTGGCAGCAAGGCGGCGCTGGGGATCCTGCCGCTCGGTACCGCCAACGACTTCGCTACCAGCGTCGGGATCCCGCTGGACCTCGCCAGCGCCCTCAAGCTGGCGATCGTCGGGCGCGATATCGCGATAGACGTCGCGCGGGTCAACGATAAAACCGGCTTTATTAATATGGCCACCGGCGGCTTCGGCACCCGGATCACCACCGAAACGCCGGAAAAGCTCAAGGCCGCGCTGGGCGGCGTCTCCTACCTGATCCACGGCCTGATGCGCATGGATACCCTCAAACCCGACCGCTGTGAAATCCGCGGGGAGAACTTCTCCTGGCAAGGGGACGCGCTGGTGATCGGCATCGGCAACGGACGCCAGGCGGGCGGCGGCCAGCAGCTGTGCCCGCAGGCGTTAATTAACGACGGGCTGCTGCATCTGCGCATCTTTACCGGTCAGGAGCTGCTGCCGGCGCTGTTCAGTACGCTGGCCAATCCCGACAACTCCCCTAACCTGGTGGACGGCGTTTCGTCCTGGTTTGAAATTACCGCCGCCCACGAGATGACCTTTAACCTCGACGGCGAGCCGCTAAGCGGCAAAACCTTCCGCATGGAAATTCTGCCCGGCGCCCTGCGCTGCCGGCTGCCGCCGGACTGCGCGCTGCTGAAATAGATGGGCGATCGCCAGGGAAAGGTGTGAAAATGAGCGCAGAAAAGAGATAAACCGACCGTTACATCCCCAGGGTTTCTGCGCTCATCGGTACGTGGCTATCCGGCCGCCTTGACGCTTTCAGCGCGCGACAGCAGCAGCTCGGTTAGCGAATGATGGCGGGCGACGGCGCCGTGGAACTGCTGATGCTGGCAATCTTCGGTCACCGCTATCGTCGGGATGCCCGCGGCCCGGGCGGCCTTAAAGCCGCTGGCGCTATCTTCGATAACCAGACACTGGTCCGCGCGGAGATTGAGCTTGCGCAGGGTCGAGAGGTAGACCGCCGGGTGCGGCTTGCCCCACGCTTCGTCATCGGCGCTGGATATCACGTCGAACCAGGGGCGCAGGGCGAGTTTATCGAGCACGGCGGCAATAACCTGATGGGATGAGGAGGTCGCCAGCGCAATCTTGTAGCCGCAGTGGCGGAAATGGGCCAGGGCTTCATTGACGCCGTCCATCGCCTCGCCCCTGGCGATAATCAGCCCGGTCACCCGCCGCAGGATCATCTGCTGCAGGCGCTGAGGCGCGACGCTGAGTTGACAATGGCGGCACCAGGTGCGCGCAATGTCGTCCAGCCGCTTGCCTTTGGTCAAGGTTTCACACTCCGCCACGCTAACCGTGGCGCCCCAGCGCGCCAGGGCCTCAATCTGCGCCTGGCGCCACAGGCTTTCCGAATCAATAAGCACGCCGTCCATGTCAAAAATTACCGCTTTAATACTCATCATCCACCTCAGGCGGGCCGCGATGTCTGCCATCGCGGCCCGTAGACTCTCATCAGGAAAATTCAACGCTTTTACCGCTACCGGCCGGCTGTTGGCTAAAACCCGGCTGCTCAACGCGGATAAACGCGCAGAGGAAGAACGCCAGCACGTACAGCGCGGTGTAGGCGATAACCACCCCGATGGTGCTGTAGTACGGCAGCAGGACTACCGCTATCGCCGGGGCGAGGAAGTTGGACAGCCCCGCCGACAGGTTATAGACCGAAATGGCCGCCCCTTTATGCTTAGGCTCAAGCGCCGGGAACACGGCGGCCATCGGGACGAAGGCGGCGACAAAGATCCCCAGCGCAACCGCCGGGATCAGCGCCATGGCGAAGTTATGCCCGAAGTGCTGCGGAATGTAGTAAAAAGCGAGGCTCGACAGCGCCATGCCCACGCAGCCAAACCAGCGCACCACTTTGATCCAGCCCAGCTTCTCGCCTAAGATCCCCCACAGCACGTTGGAGAAAATGGTGGTGAAGAAGAACACCGCCCACACCTGCAGCCACTCCGAGGTGGTGAAGCCCAGCTCATCAACAAACATCAGCGGCATAATGACCGCAAAGCCGAACAGCGACAGGGTATTGATAATGCGCACCACGCTGGAGAGCAGAATATTGCGATTGCTGTAGAGCAGCGTCACCGCGCGGCCCAGTTCGGCAAACTTCTCGCGGGTGGTCAGGTTTTGCATATGCCGCGGCGTCTCAATTTTGCGCAGCGCGACCATCGCGATAACGCCGCCGGTGACGCAGAACGCCAGCGCCAGCCACAGGGTACCGAGCTCGCCGATATGCGGGATGGTAAAGCTCGGAATGTAGCTGCCGAATACGCCGATGCCGATTGAATAGACGGCCCAGAACCAGCCCAGCGCCGAGCTGGCGCTGTCGCTTTTGACGTTGTGAATAATCGCCACGATAAACGAGTAGAGGAACAGCGGATAGGCAAAGCCGCGAATGCCGTAGAACAGCAGGATCAGCGGATAGTTAGCGTGTCCGAGGCCAAAAACCAGGAACAGAACGTGGAACACGCACCACAGCACGAAGCCGATCATCATCGTTTTCTGCGGGGTGATGATCTCCGCCACCACGCCGGAAATCCACGCCGAGAGCGCGGCGGCCAGGCCGTACAGCGTAAAGGCGAAAGAGGCCTGCGCCGGGGTGAAGCCCAGCTCTTTAATATAGTGCGAGAGAAAAGCCAGCTCGAAACCGTCGCCGGTCATAAACACGGCGATAGCAATGTATCCCCATATCAGATTCAGGGGCAGACCAAGCCACTGTTTATTGGTTACGGACATAATGACCTCGTTTTCAGGGTACAGGATGCCGCTCCGGTGGCGTCACCGGGGCGGTTGTTATACCCGTCATAATTCAGGCTACAGGTGCGTTGGCTTCCTCACTCGCTCCGGTCGCTTACCTAAGTAAGCTCCTGGAGATTCCCTGCGTCGCCGCCTTCCTGCAGCCCGAATTATTTAGGATATGTTATTTATAATTAGCGCTGACGGTAATTCAGGTCGTTGAGATATAAGGCCTTAAACTGCGCATAGCGCTGCATCAGGGCCTGATGGCGGGCCGGCGTCGCGCGCCAGGTTTGCCAGACTTCCGGCTTTTCGCACACCGCAGCCAGCGGTTTCCCTGCCGCCAGGCAGGCCAGCCGCGCCGCCCCCAGCGCGCCGCCGGTTTCGCCCCCTTTATGGGTAACCACCGGCATCGCGAGAATATCCGCCAGCAGCTGGGCCCAGAACGGGCTTCGGGCGCCGCCGCCAACCAGCGAGCACTGTTCAATCCGCGTGCCGCTCTCCTTCAGCACCTGCAGCCCGTCGTTAATGCCAAAGCTCACGCCCTCCAGCACCGCGTAGCCCAGCTGCGCGCGCAGGCTGGAGTGCGTCATCCCCCAAAACATCCCCCGGGCATCGGGATCGTTATGCGGCGTGCGTTCGCCGGAAAGGTACGGCAGGAAGAACGGGGCGCTGGCTTTCTCTTCCTCGCTGAGCTGGGCAATTTCTTCCAGCAGAGCGACTTCGGTGGTACCGGTGAGACGGCAGAACCACTGCAGGCAGCTGGCGGCGCTGAGCATGACGCTCATCTGGTGCCACAGGTTCGGCAGCACGTGGCAGAAGGCGTGAACCGCCGACTGCGGCGCCGGACGATAGGCGTCGGTCACCACGAACAGCACGCCGGAAGTCCCGAGAGAAATAAAGGCATCGCCCGGAGAGACCGCCCCGACGCCAATGGCGCTCACCGCGTTATCGCCCCCGCCGCCGGCGACCACCACCGACGCGTTCAGTCCCCAGCGCTCCGCCACCAGCGGATCGAGGGTCGCGGACACCTCGCAGCCTTCGACCAACGACGGCATATGGCTGCGCGACAGGCCGCACTTGTCCAGCAGCGCATCGGACCAGTCGCGCTTCGCCACGTCCAGCCACAGCGTCCCGGCGGCATCCGACATATCGGAGATTTTCCGGCCGGTCATCCGGTAGCGCAGATAATCCTTCGGCAGCATAACCGTCGCCGTGCGCTGGAAGTTGGCCGGCTCATGGCGCCGCACCCACAGCAGTTTTGGCGCGGTAAACCCCGGCATCGCCAGGTTTCCCGCTACCTGGTGCAGCTCGGGCGCGGCCTCCTCCAGCTCGCGGCACTCGTCGGCGCAGCGGGTGTCATTCCACAGGATTGCCGGGCGAATCACCTCCCCGCGGCTGTCCAGCAGTACCGCACCGTGCATCTGCCCCGAGAGACCGATCGCCTTGATGGCCGACCAGTGATGGCCGCACTTTTCCCGCAGGGTGGTCATCAAATACTCAGTGGCTTCCCACCACGCCTGCGGCGCCTGCTCGGACCAATGGGGATGGGGCCGCTGAATGCTCAGCGGCGCGCTATGGCTGGCGACGACGTCATTGTTCTCATCAATGACCAGCGCTTTCACTTCCGACGTGCCAAGATCGATCCCTAAGTACATAGCCACCTCTTACTTAATCAGCGTATAAACTGCGGCAATCTTCTCGCGCAGCAGCGCCAGGAAGTCCTCGCGATCCGCCAGCGCGCCAAATAGCGCCCGGTCTTTGGCGTAGACGGCGATCGGGTCGCTGGCTTCGAACATCTCATGCACCGCCTGCGCGTCGAGGATCCCGTCCTGGTATTGATACGGCAGCGTTCCCTTGTGCCACTGCTCCATAAAGACGAAGAACAGCGCCGGGAGCATCGCCGTCGCTTCCGGACGCGCGCCGCGCTGATAGCACTCCTGCAGGGTCGGGGCGATCATCGCCGGAATTTTAGAGAAGCCGTCCGCCGCCACCCGCTGGTTGGTGTCCTGGATGTAGGGGTTGGTAAAGCGCTTGAGCACCACGTCGCGATAGGTCGCGAGGTCGATCCCGTTATCGCCGAGGCATGGGATCACGTCTTCGGTGACGTAGCGATCGGCGATGGCGTAGATGAACCCGGTCAGCGTGCTTTCGTGGATATAGCGCTGGCCGATGAGGGTGCCCGCCCAGGCGATGCAGCTGTGCGAGGCGTTGAGAATACGAATTTTCGCCTCTTCGTAAGGAATAACCGAGGCCACCATCTCAACGCCAACGGCTTCCAGATTCGGTCGCCCGGCGCGGAAATTATCTTCCACCACCCACTGAATGAAGGTTTCGCCCATGACCGGCGCCTTATCGTCAATGCCGGTTTGCGCTTTGATTCGCGCCGGCAGATCCGCCGCCGGGCGCGGCGTAATGCGGTCAACCATCGTGTTCGGGCAGTTCGCATTCGCCGCCAGCCACTCAACCAGCGCCTGCCTGCCGGTTAGCTGCAGGAACTCCACCAGCCCGTCGTGGAAGCGCTCGCCGTTGTGGCGGACGTTATCGCAGTTCAGCAGGGTCAGCGGTCCGGCGTTATCCGCCATGCGCTTTTCCAGAATACGCGCGATGGTGCCGTAGATGGTCTGGCAGTCGCCCTGCAGATCGGCAACCAGATCGGGGTTGCTGATCTCCAGACGATGGCTTGTATTCAGGTAGTAACCCCCTTCGGTGACGGTGAAGGCAATGACCTTAGTCTGCGGGTTGGCCCCTTCATCAATCAGCGGCTGCAGCCCCTTCTGCCACGGCAGCAGCTTCTGGATAGAGGTGATTTCTTCATACTCGCGTTCGCCTTCCGGGCTGACGGTCTCCAGCACATAGCGCCCGCCCTGCGCGGCCAGCGCCTGCACCACCTGCTCGGCATCATCGCGAATATTGCCCGCCGCGATATGCCAACGCTTATCGCCGCTGGCGATCAGGCGATGCAGATACCACGCCTGATGCGCACGGTGAAAAGAACCCAAACCGATGTGAAGCCATGTGTATTGCTGATTCATATTCTGATCTCCTTGAGTGATGTGGCTCACTGTAGATGATCATTTGACCCAATTAAGAGCCATAGATCACAAAAGATCAATTACCCAATTAAATTACAAATGACCAAATTAGAGCAAAAGCTTGCCTGTTTTCTGAGCCGCAGCCAAAATGCTGCTAATAGTCAAAATCAGTGGGCCTGCAGAAAGACGAACTTATCGCCGTGGCCGCAAACTTAAGGCAGGGAACCGTGAGTAAAGAAGATGACATCAGGCTGGACCAGAAGGTCCGCGCCGCGTGGATGTACTACATTGCCGGCCAGAATCAGAGCGAGATCGCCAGCCAGCTCGGCACCTCAAGGCCGGTGGTCCAGCGGCTGATTGCCGCGGCGAAAGAGGAAGGCATCGTCTCGATTGGGCTGCATCATCCGGTGGCAAACTGCCTCGACTACGCCCAGCTGCTGCAGGAAAAATATCGGCTTATCGACTGCAATATCGTTCCGGCCTATAGCGAGGAGAGCACCCTCGACAGCGTTTCGTTCGGCTGCTACCAGCTGATGGCCCGCTATCTGCAGGACGATAAGGCCAAAATTATCGGCATTGGCTCCGGGCTGACGCTGAAGAAAACCATGCAGCGCATCGATTTCGACAGCCTGAACACGCGCTGCGTGGCGCTGATAAGCGCGATGGATGCCGACGGACAGTGCAACTACTACGACGACGTTCCCCTGCTGCTGGCGCGGAAAATACAGGCCAAATATTACCAGTGGCCCGCGCCGCGCTATGCGCAAACGGCGGATGAGCACCGGATGTGGTGCACCAGCCGCCTGTTTCAGAACGTGTCCGGAGTGGCGCAGCAGGCGGACGTGATTTTCGTCGGCATCGGCCCGCTGGGCACCCACAGCCCAATCTTCAAGGACGGATTTATTAATCAGGCGCAGCTGGACGAGCTAACGGCCCAGGGCGGGATCGGCGAGATCCTCGGCCGGTTTATCGATGCCGAAGGCGGCGTGGTGGAGAGCAATATCAACCAGATGATCACCAGCTACGATATCCGCCACAACCGCTGCCCGCGAATTGCGGTAGCCTGCGGCGAATATAAGCGTCCGGCAATTCTGGCGGCGCTGAAAGGCGGCTGGATCAACGGCCTGGTGACCGATGAGCACACCGCCCGCTGGCTGCTGACGCGCTAACGCCCGCAACGCGCTCAGATAAGCTCGCGGCTGCCGATCAGCAGCGGCGGGATTTCGACCAGCTGTTTAGCGGCGTCGCCGGAATCAATAATGCCGAACACCGCTTCCAGCATCGCCGGCACGTTCTGCTGAACCATGTCAATATCGTGCCCCAGCAGGTAGACGAAAGGGTCCCAGTCAAAGCAGCCCATCGGCGGCTGCCCGGTGCCGGTCAGGCCCCGCTGGGCCAGCCAGCGGACGACCCCTTCAAGAGAGATGGTTGAGTTGACGAAGAAGCCCTGCAGATGTTCATCCGGCGCGCCGAAGCGGGCCAGCATGCTGGCCTCAACTTTGCCTTTTGAGTAGCCGGGAGCGAGGATATTTTCCGCCGGCACGTTCAGGCCGCGCGCCCGATGCGCGTCGTGAAAGCCGCGCAGACGCTCAAGGGTGTTATGGTCGCTGCTGCGGCCGCCGACGAAGGTCAGCGGCGCCAGGCTGCCGTGACGCCGCAGGCTGTTGTCGAGGATTTTATCGGTCAGCGCCCTCGCGCCGGCGTAGTTATCGGAAATTACCGAAGGCGCAATGGTTCCCGGCAGGTCAAGGTTAACGGTGGGAACCCCCGCCTGCTGGCACAGCTCGGCAATTTTGTCCGGATTGGTTGCCCCGGTCGCCACCACCCAGTCCACCTGCCAGGAGAGCATCGCCTTCACGGCTTCAATTTCCAGCTCCGGGCGACGGCGGGTACAGGTAATAATCGGCAGCAGCCCGCGTTCGCGCGCCATCTCTTCAAAACTTTCCGCCACCGATCCGAAGTAGCGGTTATCATATTTAGGGACGATCATGCCGATTACGTGGGATTTTTTACTGCGCAGCATGCTGGCCTGGCGGTTGATCGCATAGCCCTGCTCTTCGGCAATCCGGGTAACCTTCTCCGCCAGCTTCGCGCTGATACGGCGTTTTTTCCAGTTACCGTTGAGGATCGCGCTGACCGCGCTTGCCGAGACGCCGGATAATTCCGCCAGATCGTAGATAGTGATTTTTTTCATTTTCCCAACTTGCGTCACAAATTCATTTCGCTGTTAATTTCCCCACTTGCTCAATCGATGAAGCTGGCGCACATTAGCTTCATCGATTGAGCAACCACTATGCTCCCCGGCGCGCCAGGTCGCACGCCGCTCAGTATCCAGCGTATATAAATAAATGATGCTGATATTCAAAATCTTAGCAAGATTTAGTACCTGACTCCAACGCTGGTCCCGGCTTATTACGGGCCAGATCGATTTACCAAAACAGACCCGGTGAAGGATTATAAAATGAACCACTCCGTATCCTCTATGAATACTTCTCTCAATGGTAAAGTCGCTGCGGTGACCGGCGCGGCTTCCGGTATCGGTCTCGAATGCGCCAAAACCCTGCTCTCGGCGGGCGCGAAGGTAGTCCTGATCGACCGCGAAGGCGAAAAGCTAAATCAGATTGTGGCTGAACTGGGCGAAAACGCCTTCGCCCTGCAGGTGGATCTGATGCAGGGCGAACAGGTCGATAATATTCTGGCCGGTATTCTTAAGCTGGCGGGCGGGCTGGATATCTTCCACGCCAACGCCGGCGCCTATATCGGCGGGCCGGTGGCCGAAGGCGATCCGGACGTGTGGGATCGCGTGCTCCACCTTAACACCAACGCCGCCTTCCGCTGCGTGCGCAGCGTTCTGCCGCACCTGATCGCGCAAAAGTCCGGCGATATCATCTTTACCAGCTCCATCGCCGGGGTGGTTCCGGTTATCTGGGAACCTATCTACACCGCCTCAAAATTTGCGGTTCAGGCGTTCGTGCACACCACCCGTCGCCAGGTGTCGCAGTACGGCGTGCGCGTCGGCGCGGTCCTGCCTGGCCCGGTAGTTACCGCCCTGCTTGACGACTGGCCGAAAGAAAAAATGGAGGAAGCGCTGGCCAACGGCAGCCTGATGCAGCCGATTGAAGTGGCTGAATCCGTGCTGTTTATGGTGACCCGCTCGAAAAACGTCACCGTACGCGACCTCGTTATCCTGCCTAACAGCGTGGATCTCTAACTCTTTAATCAGGCTGGCTAAAGGATGGCTCTATGAACTGCGATACACCAACCATTATTGGCGTCGATGTCGGCTCGGGCAGCGTGCGGGCGGGCATTTTCAACCTCAATGGTGAACTGCTCGCCCACGCGACGCGGGAGATTACCCTCTTTCGCAGCCCGGGAAGCATGGTTGAACAATCCAGCAGCGAGATTTGGCAGGCGGTGTGCGGCTGCATTAAAACCGCGATCGCCCGCTCCGGCGCCGCTCCGGACTCGGTGGCGGGCATTGGCTTCGACGCCACCTGTTCGCTGGTGGTGGTCGGTGAAAACGACGCGCCGCTGGCGGTGGGTCCTTCAGAGGACCCAAACCGCGACATCATCGTCTGGATGGATCACCGCGCGACCGGGCAGGCGGAAAAAATTAACGCTACCCGTCACCCGGTGCTGCAGTACGTCGGCGGCATTATCTCGCCGGAGATGGAAACGCCAAAAATACTGTGGCTAAAGGAGAACCGCCCGCAGGTTTATCAGCAGGCGCGACACTTTTTTGATCTCGCGGACTACCTGACCTGGCGCGCCACCGGCGACGAGGCCCGCTCGGTCTGTACCGTCACCTGTAAATGGACCTATCTGGCCCACGAGCAGCGCTGGGATGCCGACTACTTCCGCCAGATTGGGCTTGCCGAGCTGGCGGACGAGGGGTTTGCGCGCATCGGCCAGCGCATTGTCGATCCGGGAACGCCCTGCGGCAGCGGCCTTACCGCCGTCGCCGCACAGCAGATGGGCCTGCCGGTCGGAACGCCGGTGGCGGTTGGCATGATTGACGCCCACGCCGGCGGCATCGGCACCGTTGGGGTTCTCGACGGCGCGCTCAGCAATATGGCCTACGTGTTCGGCACCTCCTCCTGCACCATGACCACCTCGCAGGAGGCCATCTTCGTGCCCGGCGTCTGGGGCCCTTACTACTCGGCGATGGTGCCGGGCTTCTGGCTGAATGAAGGCGGTCAGAGCGCGGCAGGCGCCGCTATCGACCGGCTGCTGAGCTTCCATCCGGCGGCGCATGAAGCCCGTCAGCTGGCGCAGGAGGCCGGGTTGCCGCTGCCGGTCTATCTCGCGGACCGGGTGCTGGCCCGCCTGGAGAGCCCCTCCGAGGCGGTACGCCTCGCCGCCGGCCTGCACGTGGTGCCTGAATTCTTAGGCAACCGCGCGCCGCTGGCGGACCCTAACGCCAGGGCGATCGTTGCCGGGCTGGGGATGGAGGAGGATGTCGATCATCTGCTGGCGCTGTACGTGGCCGGACTGTGCGGCATTGGCTACGGCCTGAGGCAGATTCTTGATGCCCAGGAGGTCTGCGGCGTGCGCAGCGAGAATATCGTGATTAGCGGCGGCGCGGGGCAGCATCCGCTGGTTCGCCAGCTGCTGGCCGATACCTGCGGCATTCCGGTGATGAGCACCGAGTGCAGCGAGCCGGTGCTGTTAGGTTCAGCGATTCTGGGCGCCGTCGCCGGCGGGGTTTGCGCGTCGCTGCCGGAGGCGATGAAGCGGTTTACCCGGGTGGATAAGACCTATTTCAGCGCGACGCAGCATCAGGCGGTTCACCAGCGGCGCTATGAGGCTTATCTGGCGCTGCAGCAGGCGGCCAGGCTGATAAGGGAGTAGCGGCCACCGCGGAGGATATTTTCTTGCTCCGCAGGATATTGCGGCCCATCGCCGCCGCATGAGGTTTGGTGGTCGCCGCGGCGGAGGATATTTTCTTGCTCCGCAGGATGTTGCGCTCCCCGGCGGTTTCCCTGCCCTATGTTCCCCATAGCGCAGGGAGCGCACAGGGGGCGGCCCATCGCCGCCGCCCCCTGTACCCCCGGGCTCCGGCCAGCCAAAATCGCCGCTGCGCGGTCCCTTCGACCGATGCCGTCAGGCTGTCGGGTCGGGCCGAGGTAACGTCCCTGTAAATCACGGCCCTCAGCCCGCATCCATGCGGGCTGCCCCGGCCTGTCGGCAGCGTCTCAGCGATTTTGAGGCCGACAACACCGGCAGTTTCAGCCGACATCTTCGCAGCAATGAACGTCCGATAAAAAACGTTCAGAGACACAAAAGACACGCCTAGGCTATGGTTACCTTGCCGTCGAGATAGACATCCTGCACGGCGTTGATCAGCTTCACGCCGTCGGCCATCGATTTTTTGAAGGCTTTACGTCCGAGGATCAGCCCCATGCCGCCGGCGCGCTTGTTGATTACCGCCGTACGCACGGCATCCGTCAGGTCGGTCTCGCCTCCCGCCGCGCCGCCGGAGTTTATCAGCCCCGCCCGCCCCATATAGCAGTTCGCCAGCTGGTAGCGAACCAGATCGATCGGGTTCTCGGTGGTCAGCTTGCTGTAGACGCGGTCGTCGGTATAACCGAAATTAACCGCCTTATAGCCGCCGTTATTTTCCGCCATTTTCTGCTTCACGATATCCGCGCCAATGGTCGCCGCCAGGTGGTTAGCCTGGCCGGTCAGGTCGGCGGAGACGTGATAGTCGACGCCATCTTTCTTAAATGCCGGATTGCGCAGATAGGCCCACAGCACGGTGACCAGCCCCAGTTCGTGCGCGCGCTCGAACGCCGCAGAGATCTCTTCGATCTGGCGGCGCGACTCTTCTGAACCGAAATAGATAGTCGCGCCCACCGCCACCGCGCCCATATTAAAGGCCTGCTCAACGCTGGCGTACAGCGTCTGGTCGAAGGTGTTCGGGTAGCTCAGGGTCTCGTTGTGATTTAGCTTCACGAGGAACGGAATGCGGTGCGCGTAGCGGCGCGATACCGAGGCCAGCACGCCGTAGGTCGACGCCACGCAGTTACAGCCGGCCTCAATCGCCAGCTCGACGATATTTTTCGGATCGAAGTACAACGGGTTGGCGGCAAAAGAGGCGCCCGCCGAGTGCTCCACGCCCTGGTCAACCGGCAGGATCGACAGGTAGCCGGTGCCGGCCAGGCGCCCCGTGTTGTACAGGGTTTGCATATTACGCAGCACCGCCGGCGGACGATTGTTATCAACCATCACCCGGTCGACGTAATCCGATCCCGGTAAATAGAGCTGATCGGCTGGAATAGTCATACAACGGTGCTGTAACAGGCTGTCGGCATCTTTGCCAAGCAATTGCGTAATATCAGTCATAGCAATAACTCCCGTAGGGCCGGCCGCGGCCGGCGTCAATGTTCCTGACCCAACTTTTTTGGGCAGGTTAAGCCTGGTACCGACTTAGCATATTTTCCAGCCGGGATCGCATTTTTTCAGCAACTTCTGCTGGCACGATTCAGATACGAAAAAGTGTTAGCTTGCTCAAACAATCAGCTCAATGGTATTTCAAAGGTATTATCAAGTGGTACTCTAAATACGTACCTTACCTGTCATGAAGGATCTCCAAATGAAAACTACAGCAAAGCTGTCGTTCATGATGTTCGTTGAGTGGTTTATCTGGGGAGCGTGGTTTGTTCCTCTGTGGCTGTGGCTGAGTAAAAGCGGCTTCAGCGCCGGCGAAATTGGCTGGTCCTATGCCTGTACCGCCATTGCCGCCATTCTCTCTCCGGTGCTGGTCGGCTCGCTGACGGATCGCTTTTTCTCTGCGCAAAAAGTGCTGGCGATTCTGATGTTTGCCGGGGCGATACTGATGTACTTCGCTGCTCAGCAGACCACCTTCAGCGGCTTCTTCCCGCTGCTGCTGGCCTACTCCCTCACCTACATGCCGACTATCGCCCTAACCAACAGCATCGCGTTTTCCAACGTCGCCGACGTCGAACGCGATTTCCCGCGCATCCGGGTGATGGGGACCATCGGCTGGATCGGCTCCGGGCTGGTGTGCGGTTTCTTACCGGGAATGCTCGGCCTGGGCGACATCTCGCCCACCAACGTACCGCTGCTGATCGCCGCGGGCAGCTCGCTGGTGCTGGGGATTTTTGCGCTGTGCCTGCCGGATACGCCGCCGAAGAGTACCGGCAAACTGAGCCTCAAGGTGATGCTGGGACTGGACGCGCTGATCATGCTGCGCGACAGGAACTTCCTCGTCTTTTTCTTCTGCTCGTTCCTCTTCGCCATGCCGCTGGCCTTCTATTACATCTTTGCCAACGGCTATCTCAGCGAATCGGGGATGAAAAACGCCACCGGCTGGATGACCCTCGGCCAGTTCTCTGAAATCTTCTTTATGCTGGCGCTGCCGTTCTTCACTAAGCGCTTTGGTATTAAAAAGGTTCTGTTGCTTGGTCTTATTACCGCCGCCATTCGCTACGGCTTTTTCGTCTACGGCGCGGCAGATAACTATTTCACCTATACGCTGATGTTCCTCGGTATTCTGCTGCACGGCGTCAGCTACGACTTCTATTACGTCACCGCCTACATCTACGTCGATAAAAAGGCGCCGGTGGCGATGCGCAACGCCGCGCAGGGGCTAATCACCCTCTGCTGCCAGGGGTTCGGCAGCCTGCTGGGCTACCGCCTCGGCGGGGTGATGATGGAGAAAATGTTTGCCTACTCATCGCCGGTTAACGGTCATACCTTTAACTGGGCGGGAATGTGGACGTTCGGCGCCATAATGATTGCCGTTATCGCCGTTCTGTTCATGGTGTTCTTCCGCGAGTCGGATAAAGACATCACCACCATTGACATCGATGCGCAAAATGCTGCGCTTACACAAGAGGAAGTCAAATGAAAGCAGAACGTATTCTCGGTGCCCTTTACGGGCAGGCGTTAGGGGATGCGATGGGCATGCCGTCGGAGCTCTGGCCAAGATCGCGGGTGAAGGCCCACTTTGGCTGGATCGACCGTTTCCTGCCCGGACCGGCGGAAAATAATGCCGCCTGTTACTTTGCCGAGGCCGAGTTCACCGACGACACCTCGATGGCCCTGTGCCTCGCCGATGCCATCATAGAATGCGACGGCCGGATTGTTCCTGATACCATCGGCCGCCACATCCTCCGCTGGGCGGAGGAGTTTGACGCCTTTAATAAGAACGTCCTCGGGCCAACGTCAAAAATCGCCTTAAAGGCCATTCGCAGCGGCACGCCGGTGAGCGAGCTGGAGAATAACGGGGTGACCAACGGCGCGGCCATGCGCGCCTCGCCGCTGGGATGCCTGCTGCCGACCGGCGACCTCGACGCCTTTATTCACGAGGTTGCCGCCGCCTCCAGCCCGACGCATAAATCTGATTTAGCCATCGCCGGCGCCGCGGTCATCGCCTGGGCCATCTCGCGCGCCGTCGACGGCGCAAGCTGGTCCGCCATCGCCGATGCGCTTCCTGCCATCGCCCATCATGCCCAGCAGCAGCGCACCACGACCTTTAGCGCCTCGCTGGCCCTGCGCATTGAGCTGGCATTACGCACCGTACGCAGCGCGGGCGGAGTAGAGTCCGCCTGCGAGCAGCTTTATCAGCTGGTGGGGGCCGGAACCAGCACCATCGAATCCGTGCCCTGCGCCGTGGCGATGGTTGAGCTGGCCGCAGCCGACCCTAACCGCTGCGCCGTACTTTGCGCGAACCTTGGCGGCGATACCGACACCATCGGCGCGATGGCCACCGCCATTTGCGGGGCGATAAACGGCATATCGGCCATCGATAGCCGGCTCAAAGCGCGTCTGGACGAGGTCAATAAGCTGGACTTCACGCGCTACGCCGACGCCCTCGGCCGCTACCGCCGGCAGCGGGAGGCGCAATGAATAGCCGTCAGCTGAGCGATAAGCTCGCGACCCTCACCGCCGTCAGGCCGGTGACGGTTATCGGGGCCGCGGTGATCGACGTGATTGCCGACGCTTACGCCCTGCCGTGGCGCGGCTGCGATATCGAACTGCAGCAGCAGAGCGTGAACGTCGGCGGCTGCGCCCTGAATATTGCGGTGGCGCTAAAAAGGCTGGGCATCGCGGCGCAAAACGCGCTGCCCATCGGCGAAGGCGTGTGGGCGGAAATTATCCGCAATCGCCTTGCGCAGGAGGGGATAACCAGCGTGATAACCCACGCCAGCGGCGACAACGGCTGGTGCCTGGCGCTGGTGGAGCCGGACGGAGAGCGCACGTTTATGTCCTTCAGCGGCGTCGAAAACCGCTGGTGCGACGACTGGCTCATACCGCTCAATGTCGGGCTCAACGGCCTGGTGTATCTTTCCGGCTACCAGCTGGCCTCCCCCAGCGGCGAGCGGCTGGTGGCGTGGCTGGAGAAGCAGAGTGACGTCACGCCGTTTATCGATTTTGGTCCGCGAATCGCCGATATCCCCGAGGCGCTAATGGCGCGCCTGATGGCGCTGAAGCCGCTGGTTTCCGTTAACCGTCAGGAGGCGCAGATTGCCGCCGAGGCTAACGGCTTCTCCGCTGAGGTGAGCGAGTTCGGCGCCGGGTGGCTGAAAAAGTACCGCGCCCCGCTGATCGTCCGCCTGGATAAAGAAGGCGCGTGGTTTTTCAGCCCGCAGGCGAGCGGACAGGCCCGAGCCTTCCCGGCGACGGTCGTCGATACCATCGGCGCCGGGGACAGCCACGCGGGGGGCACCCTGGCCGGATTAGCCGCCGGCTGGAGCCTGGAAGAAGCGGTGACGCTGGGGAATGCCGTGGCGGCGTGGGTGGTGGGTCATCGGGGCGGCGATTGCGCCCCGGATCGCGAAACCCTACTCCTCGCACACAAAGACGTATAGATCGCTGCGGCAGTAGCTAATGCTGTATTCGATAGGGTGCTGGTGCTGATCGAGGGCAACCTGCTTAATCACCAGCACCGGGATCGCGCTATCCATCTGAATATGCGACTGAAACTCGGCGTCCGGCATCCTGGCGCTGACCCGGGAGCGGGTGCGCTGGGGAAGGATCTGCCGGCTGCGGAAGTAGTCGTACAGCGAGACGCTGATCGCATCGACGTCGTGGATAAGATGCGCGGGAACCCACGACTCCTCAAGCGATACCGCCGCTTCATCCACGTAGCGGATGCGCTTGAGCATAAACACGTCGCTGCCTGCGGCAATCGCCAGCTGCTGCGCGACCTCCTCCGGGCATTTGACGATCCGCTTATTGACCCACAGGGTGTCGGGCTTTTTACCCCGCAGCACAACCTGCTGGGTAAAGCCGCGCGCCTCTTTCAGCGAATACTCGAAAATATTGTTGACCCGGGTGCCGTAGCCCTGGGCGCGCGTAACCACGCCTTCATCTTCCAGCGTCCGCAGCGCCTTGCGCACGGTGATACGCGATACGCCGGTAAGCTGACTCAAATCGCGCTCGCCGGGAAGGATATTACCGTTCTCCAGCCAGCCGCTGCGCACGGCGTCCTTGATGGTGTCAGCAAACCTGATATACAGCGGCGCGTTATCCGTCGCGGCCATGCGTTCAACGAGCTGGTGAATCAACCGGGTATGCGCCTGTTCCATTTGTCTTTTCCTGACTGAAATCTGGCGTCAGTATATCAGGCTTACCACCAGGCGTGGAAATGGTGCACCGGACCAATCCCCTGCCCCACTTCCAGCGAATCCGCCTGCGCCAGCGCCGCTGAGAGCCAACCTTTGGCCTCGGCAACCGTTTGTCCCCAATCGTGGTAGCGCGGACGCAGCGCGGCCAGCGCGGCGGAGAGCGTACAGCCGGTGCCGTGGGTATTTTTGGTCCTGATCCGCGGGGCGGTGAAGCGCTGCTCGCCTTCGGCGCTAAAGAGCCAGTCCGGACTTTCGGCATCGTCCAGATGACCGCCCTTCAGCAGCACCGCGCCGCAGCCCAGCGCCAGCAGCGCCCGGCCCTGCTCAAGCATCTCTTTTTCATTCTGCGCGTGGGGAGCATCCAGCAGCGCCGCGGCCTCCGGCAGGTTTGGCGTTATCAGCGAGACCTGCGGCAATAGTCGGGTGCGTAGCGTCGCCACCGCCGAGGCTGACAGCAGCGGATCGCCGCTTTTCGCCAGCATCACCGTATCCAGCACCACGTTGGCGATCCGGTAGCGCGCCAGCCGCTCGGCCACGGCTTCGACAATATCCGTTTCCGCCAGCATGCCAATTTTGGTGGTATCGATACGGACGTCGCTGAACACCGAGTCCAGCTGGGCGGCAACAAAATCAGGCTCGATGCGGTACACCGACTGCACGCCCCGGGTGTTTTGCGCCACCAGCGCGGTGATCACCGAGCAGCCGTAGGCGCCGAGGGCGGAAAAGGTTTTAAGATCGGCCTGAATCCCCGCGCCGCCGCTGGGGTCGGTGCCGGCAATCGTTAAGGCGTTAATCCGCTTCATTGATGGTCCTCCTCGTACAGCGCATCAAGGAACGCCGGGGTAAAGCTGCCCGGGCCGCCCTGACGGGCCGCCAGCCCGCCCGCCAGCTTCATCAGGCCGCAGGCCGCCGCGACGTTTTCCAGCCGGTCGCCGGGAAGCGCCGTACTGGCGGCAACAACCGCAGACAGGGCGCAGCCGGTGCCAACAACGCGGGTCATCAGGCGATCCCCGCCGCTTACGGCGCGCGTGCGCTGGCCGTCGGTGACGTAATCCACCTCACCGGTCACCGCCACCACCGTATTCAGCTGACGCGCCAGCGCCTGAGCGGCCGGCAGCGCCGCCGCCGCGGTATCGGTGGTATCGACCCCGCGCCCGCCGCCGCTCATCCCCGCCAGGGCCATAATCTCCGAGGCATTGCCGCGAATGGCGGCCGGCTGCAGGGTTAACAGATCGCGACAGAATTCGCTGCGCAGAGTGAGCGCGCCGACCGCAACAGGGTCCAGCGCCCACGGCTTGTCGGCCTGCTGCGCGCTGCGGACAGCCGTCCGCATGGCGTCGGCGCGGTCGACGGTTAAGGTTCCGACGTTAATTAACAGCGCATCGGCAATGGCGGCAAACTGTCCTGCCTCCTGCGGGTCAATCACCATCGCGGGGGAAGCGCCAATCGCCAACAGGACGTTGGCGGTGAAAGTCTGCACCACGTCGTTGGTCATGCAGTGAATAAGGGGGGAATGGCGGCGAAAAAGATGTCGCAGATGCGCGATATGCGCGGGGTTCAGTGGCTCAGCTTGCATCGTTTGCTCCAGCCAGGCGATGAAGAAGCAACGACCTTGCGGTCTCTGACTTCCCTACGCTGGCATTATCCAGATCAGGTGGTACGGGTTTTTCTCAGCCTTCACAAAGAAGGGCACCCCGAGTCATTTAATTCAAAATCAAAAACTTGCGATTAACATTCCGTTAATCTCTGATCAGGATAATGCCATCGGGAAGTCAAAGACACAACTTTTCTAAAAACAGCATACGTCCCGCCAGTGACCCACGCTGGGGACCATAAGAGCAAACCAAAACACGCGGCATCCCCGGTGGCGCTATCGCGATATGTCGAGATAATGAGCTACAAAATGTAGAAAATGTGAAGATTGTCATTGACAACTAGGGATTTAGGAAAACGCTGAATAGAAATTCATAACGGAATGATAATCTGTCTACTCCAGTTCAGGAGTTGAAGATGAAAAAAATAATCCTTTTCGTGCTTGTAGTAGCAAGTGTCTCCAGTTTATCCGGATGTATCATGCCCTGGTGGGGACCAGGTGGCGGAGGCGGCGGTGGCGGAGGTCCGATGCAAGGGCCTGGTGGTGGCGGTGGATTTGGTGGAGGTCATGGTCCGGGCTGAATCTAAAACACAGGCATAAAAAAACCGGACGGGAAACCGCCCGGTTTAGTTGATCTTATTCGTTCTTTTCTCATTAAGATAATGCCGAATAGCGCTATCGAATCCGTAATTTTGAATACGATCAAGCAGGCTGGAACGACGACAATCAGGCCGACATTAATAATCGCGTCGTCGTTTGTACCGTCTAAAATCCACTGCATCAGCGGCAGGTTGCCAGTGGACTAACCCCGCCGCCGCTCGTGGGGGATGCTTTACCGTTTTCCAGCCCCCGGAACATGCGCTTCCCGCCCTGATTTCCCTGCCCTTTTTACGCACATATCGATTTGCTTTCGCCGCTACCCGGGCACAAGATTAGCAGTGGGAATAATGTTTTGCGCAGATAACCATCCGAGGTGGGCTATGTCCGTTTATCACCATGCGCTGGTGCTGATTAACAGCAGCATTGACGGGGTTCCGCTGCTTCAGCACGCGGCTAAAATGGCCGAAGAGAACGCCATGAAGATAACCATCGCCCATATCAGTACCGACTATCGGGCGCTGAACTACGTTTCCGACAGCCTGATGGATGATGACGTCTCGCAGGAGGTGATCCAGGCCAAAACCCTGCTCAACGAACTGGCTACCACCGTCGCCCTGCCGGTGCAGACGCTGGCGCTGGTCACCGCCCGCCGCTTTGCCGACGTCGAGGAGTGCGTGCGCCAGCGCAATATCGATTTGATTATTGCCGGCCACCGCAACCGCCTGCTGGGGGTGATGGCTTCCCGCTCGCTCGAGTACATCAATCACCTCAGCGTGGACGTGCTGATTAAGCACCTGCCCTGACCCACCGCTGCGGCCTCCCCGAAAGAGTGGCGGCTGATTACGGATTCACTTCCCGCAGCGAACTCAGCAGCAACGCGAAGCTGGACTCAATCAGCGGCGGTAGCGGCTGCGGACCGCGCATTAGCGCCACGGTGCGGCTCAGCGCGGGCTGCTGCAGCTGGGCTATCTTCAGCTGCGGATCGCATAAATGGGTGGTATAGAGCTCGGGCAGAATGGCTATCGCCAGGCGCGACCGCACCAGGCCATACAGCGTTTCGATATAGTCCACCTGATAGCGCGTATTCAGCGTCAGGCGATGGCTCTCCGCCAGCGCCCCCACCAGCCGCTGGATATTGCCTTTCGAGAACACCGCTATATCGCGACCGGCCAGCAGCTTCCACGGCAGATGCGGCTGGCTGGAGAGCGGATCGTCGCCGTGCAGCACCGCCACAAACGGGTCCTCGCGCAGCGGATAAACCTGCAGCTCTGCGGGCAACGAGCTGTCGATGGCGCCCACGGCGAAATCAATCTGCCCGCTCAGCAGTTCGCGCACCAGCGCGTCGTTGGCCCGATCGTGAAACTCGACCCGCAGGCGCGGAAAGGTCTCGGCCAGGGTCTGCGGCAGCAGGGGAAAAAGCAGCGAGCTGACCGACGGCATCAGCCCAATGCGCACCGTACCGTCGCCGCCGGCTTCGACAATCTGCCGCATATCATCAAACGCCAGCTGGGCCACGCTCAGCACGCGCTGCGCGTGGGGCAGGATCGCCGCGCCCAGTTCGGTTAGCGTGACCGAAGAGGCGGTGCGGTTCACCAGCTTGCCGCCGAGCACCGCCTCCACCTGCCGCAGCGCGCTGCTCAGCGCCGGTTGGCTGATGGCCAGCCGGTTGGCGGTATCGGTAAAATGACGCAGCTGCGCCAGGGTAACAAAATACTGTAGCTGCTTGAGAGAAAGCGCGGGCAGCCGCTGCCACGGTTCGGTCATGTTATCCATCGCTGAGAGTGAGCAGGCAGAATAACCCGAGCTTATCGGGCGATAAATTTATTCATCTGGGCAAACGTTTGCTGTGCCCCTAGAGTATCGCCATTATCCTTGTGCCGGAGTTGTTATGTCCAGCAGTGCTGAAAACCGCCGCCGCGCCGTGCAGGCCGCCCGGGGCGAATTGCCATTCGACCTCTTACTCACCGGGGGACAGATCGTTGATATGGTCACCGGGGAAATCCGCGCCGCCGACGTCGGCATCGTCGGAGAGATGATTGCCAGCGTCCACCCGCGCGGTAGCCGCAGCGATGCCGCTGAATCCCGCGACCTGCGGGGCGCATACCTCTCTCCGGGGCTGATGGATACCCACGTCCACCTCGAAAGCTCCCATCTGCCTCCCGAGCGCTACGCGGAAATCGTCCTCGCCCAAGGCACCACGGCGGTATTTTGGGATCCGCACGAGCTGGCCAACGTGCTCGGCGTGGAGGGCGTGCGCTACGCCGTTGCCGCCAGCCGCAATCTGCCGCTGGAGGTGATGGTCGCCGCCCCCTCCAGCGTCCCGTCCACGCCGGGGCTGGAGATGTCCGGCGCCGATTTTGCCGGCGAAGAGATGACCACCATGCTGGCGTGGCCGGAAGTGCGCGGCGTGGCGGAAGTGATGGATATGCACGGCGTGCTGCACGCCAGCGAGCGGATGCAGGAGATAGTCCAGGCGGGTCTCAACAGCGGCAAGCTGATTGAAGGCCACGCCCGCGGGCTGAACGGCGCGGATCTGCAGGCCTATCTGGCCGCCGGCGTCACCTCCGATCATGAGCTTACCTCGGCGGAGGATGCGCTGGAAAAGCTGCGCGCCGGCCTGACGCTGCAGATTCGCGGCTCGCACCCCTATCTGCTGGAGGATATCGTCAAGGCGCTGAAAACCCTGCCGCATCTCTCCTCGCAGATCACCGTCTGCACCGACGATGTGCCGCCGGATATGCTGCTGGAAAAAGGCGGCATTATCGCCCTGCTCAACCTGCTGATCGGGCACGGCCTGCCGGCCACCGATGCCCTGCGTTTCGCCACGCTGAACGCGGCGATCCGTCTGCAGCGCAATGATTTAGGCCTGATTGCCGCCGGTCGTCGCGCGGACCTGGTGGTGTTCCCCGCGCTGGATAAGCTGCAGGCGCGCGAGGTCTATGTCGCCGGGAAGCTGATTGCCCGGGACGGACAGCTGCGCCATCCCATTCCTGCGGCCACCGACGTCACGCCGCCGCGCGATACCCTGCAGCTTGCGCCGCTGAGCGCCGACGACTTTATCCTCAAGGTCGGCGGTATTCGCCACGGCGTCGCCCGCCTGCGGCATATTCGCGGCGCGCGTTTTACGCAGTGGGGGGAAGTTGAGGTGCAGATCCGCGACGGCAGCGTCCAGCTGCCCGACGGCTTCAGCCTGATTTGGGTCAAGCACCGCCACGGGCGCCATCAGGCGACGCCGCAGATTGCCCTGCTTGAGGGCTGGGGCGAGCTGCGCGGGGCGATTGCCACCAGCTACTCCCACGACTCGCACAACCTCGTGGTGCTCGGGCGAGACGCCGAAGAGATGGCGCGGGCCGCCAACCGGCTGATCGCCTCCGGCGGCGGCATGGCGCTGGCGCAGCGGGGAGAGATTCTGGCCCACGTCGCCATGCCGATTGCCGGAATGCTTTCCGACCTGCCGGCGCCGGAGCTGGCGCGCCAGTTCCGCGAGCTGCGCGATCTGAGCGCAGAAATTGCCGACTGGGAGCCGCCGTATCGGGTGTTTAAGGCCATCGAAGGAACCTGCCTCGCCTGTAACGCCGGGCCGCATTTGACCGATTTGGGTTTGACCGACGGCACCACCCGCCGGATCGTCGACCCGCTGATAGCCTGCCGGGAAACCCCGGAGCATACCAACAACAATAATCACCACGGAGCCTGATAATGGCTGACAACACACTTCCTGCATCAACCCGGGGCAGCTGGCTGGAACGGCGATTTTCCCTCTACTCACGCGGCAGTACGCTGCGTACCGAGTGCCTGGCGGGGGTCACCGGCTTTCTCGCCGCCGCCTATCTGCTGGTGGTTATTCCCGGCCTGCTGGCGGTAGGCGGGATGGATAAAGGCGCGGTTACCACCGGAACGATTCTGGTCTTCGTCGCCGGAACGCTGCTGATGGCGTTCTACGCTAACCTGCCGTTTATCGTCGGCCCCGGCATCGGCGGATCGGTGCTGGTGGGCGTCACCCTGGCCGGTAGCGAAGGTATCGGCTGGCAAATCGGCCTCGGCATCGCCTGCTGGTCCGGAATTCTGTTTTTCCTGTTGACCAAATTCGGCCTGCGCGAGGTGGTGACCCGCTCGGTGCCGCAGTCGATCAAGCTGGGGCTAACGGCCTCCATCGGGCTGTTCGTGGCGGGTCTCGGGTTTTGCGAAGCCCGGCCGGGGCTGTGTCTTTTACACATCGCCGAGCCCACGGGGCGGACGCCCATCTCGGGTGGCGTCTTTTTCTTGAAAAAAAAAAACAGACACGGACGATCGCAGTCCGT
>OLIJ01000073.1_pt1 | contig 85207 bp, 79 predicted proteins | sample 1609731 | NCBI WGS metagenome assembly OLIJ01 (sample SAMEA4350159, study PRJEB24818) | metagenome | biome: human; feature: gut; material: faeces | place: Denmark | collected 2013-09
AACCACGCGGCACAGCAACCGCAAGTTCTTGACATCTAATCGGGATTATAGGCAATGGCTGAAAATCAATACTACGGCACTGGTCGCCGCAAAAGTTCCGCAGCTCGCGTTTTCATCAAACCGGGCAACGGCAAAATCGTTATCAACCAACGTTCTCTGGAACAGTACTTCGGTCGTGAAACTGCCCGCATGGTAGTTCGTCAGCCGCTGGAACTGGTCGACATGGTTGAGAAACTGGATCTGTACATCACCGTTAAAGGTGGTGGTATCTCTGGTCAGGCTGGTGCGATCCGTCACGGTATCACCCGCGCTCTGATGGAGTATGATGAGTCCCTGCGTGGCGAACTGCGTAAAGCTGGTTTCGTTACTCGTGATGCTCGTCAGGTTGAACGTAAGAAAGTCGGTCTGCGTAAAGCACGTCGTCGTCCTCAGTTCTCCAAACGTTAATTGTTTTCTGCTCACGCAGAACAATTTGCGAAAAAACCCGCTTCGGCGGGTTTTTTTATGGATAAAACGGTCGCTTTCCATGCCGAAGTCACCCATTCTTACCACTTTTTCAGCATTTCCAGAATCCCCTCACCACAACGTCGTCAAGATCTGGTAAACTATCATCCAATTTTCTGCCCAAATGCTGGTGATTGTTCGTTTTTTGTTTCTTTCATAAACGAGAATGTCTTCCCGCGAATGGGGTTTTTACATCTGGCTAGCCATGCGTGGCTGGTAGCAGTACAAAATTCTGAATATACCTGGAGGTTTTCATGGCTGTCGCTGCCAACAAACGTTCGGTAATGACGCTGTTTTCTGGTCCTACTGACATCTATAGCCACCAAGTCCGCATCGTGCTGGCAGAAAAAGGTGTTAGTTTTGAGATAGAACACGTGGAGAAGGATAACCCACCTCAGGATCTGATTGACCTCAACCCAAATCAAAGCGTACCGACGCTGGTGGATCGTGAGCTCACTCTGTGGGAATCCCGCATCATTATGGAATATCTGGATGAGCGTTTCCCACATCCGCCGTTAATGCCGGTTTATCCGGTGGCGCGTGGTGAAAGCCGTCTGTACATGCAACGTATCGAAAAAGACTGGTATTCGCTGATGAATACCATTCAGACCGGCACCGCCGCACAGGCTGATAACGCGCGTAAGCAGTTGCGTGAAGAGCTGCAGGCGATTGCGCCAGTCTTCACCCAGAAGCCATATTTCCTGAGCGACGAGTTCAGCCTGGTCGATTGCTACCTTGCACCGCTGCTGTGGCGTTTACCGGTACTCGGCGTAGAAGTGATTGGTGCCGGTGCGAAGGAGCTCAAGGGCTATATGACCCGCGTATTTGAACGTGACTCCTTCCTGGCTTCCTTAACTGAACCCGAGCGTGAAATGCGACTCGGTCGAGGCTAACCGATGGATGTATCGCAGCTAACGCCGCGTCGCCCGTACCTGCTACGGGCGTTCTATGAGTGGCTGCTGGATAACCAGCTGACTCCGCATCTGGTCGTCGATGTAACTCTGCCGAACGTTATGGTTCCGATGGAGTATGCACGCGACGGACAAATTGTTCTCAACATTGCTCCGCGCGCCGTCGGTAATCTGGAGCTGGCTAACGATGAAGTGCGATTCAACGCCCGCTTTGGCGGCGTACCGCGCAATGTCTCCGTTCCGCTGGCTGCCGTACTGGCTATCTACGCGCGTGAAAACGGCGCGGGAACCATGTTCGAGCCGGAAGCGGCTTATGATGGGGACGCCATCAGCCTGAATGATGACGAAGCATCGTTAAGCAACGAGAACGAAACGGTAATGTCGGTGATTGACGGCGATAAGCCGGATAATCATGAGGACGACCCTGATGATACGCCGCCGCCTCGCGGTGGGCGACCGGCGCTACGCGTCGTGAAGTAATCCCATCTCGTCGATCGCAGATGACAGACCCTTCGGGGTCTGTTCTGTTTTTGACGCCGCTGCGGCGGTCATTGACTGCTCACGTAATAAAAAGCCCGCTGGCTCTCGCCTGCGGGCTTTGTCGTTTACTGAGCCCGGATGGATTGTTCATCCGGGCCCTGGCGTTACACTTCCAGGTAGTTCAGGATCCCGTCAGCCGCTTTGCGGCCTTCGGCAATCGCCGTAACCACCAGGTCAGAACCGCGCACGATATCGCCGCCGGCGAAGATCTTCGGGTTGCTGGTCTGGAACGCGTTTTCGTTACCTTCAGGGGCAATAATACGGCCCTGTGAGTCGAGCTCAACGCTGTGTTTCGCCAGCCATTCCATGCTGTGCGGACGGAAGCCAAACGCCATAACCACCGCATCTACCGGGATGACGTGCTCGGAACCGGCAACGATTTCGGCCCGACGGCGGCCCTTCGCATCTGGCTGGCCCATCTCGGTGCGCGCCATCTTCACGCCGCACACTTTACCGTTGGCATTCACTTCAACACCCAGCGGCTGAACGTTGAACTGGAACTCAACGCCCTCTTCACGCGCGTTTTTCACTTCGCGTTTGGAGCCCGGCATGTTCTCTTCGTCACGACGGTAGGCGCAGATAACGTGAGTTGCTCCCTGACGTATGGAGGTACGCACGCAGTCCATTGCGGTGTCGCCGCCGCCGAGAACCACGACGCGTTTGCCTTCCATGCTGACGTACGGCTCCTCCGGCGTTTCGCCAAAGCCCATCGTCTGCTTGGTGTTGGCAATCAGGAACGGCAGGGCATCATATACGCCGTTTGCATCTTCGTTTTCCAGTCCGCCGCGCATCGACTGGTAGGTACCTACGCCGAGGAACACGGCATCGTACTCTTTCAGCAGATCGTCGAGCTGTACGTCACGGCCCACTTCAACGTTGAGTTTGAATTCAATCCCCATGCCGGTGAAAATTTCCCGGCGACGGGTCATGACCTCTTTTTCCAGCTTAAATGCCGGAATGCCGAAGGTCAGCAGGCCGCCGATTTCCGGATGGCGGTCGAATACCACGGCCTTCACGCCGTTGCGGGTCAGGACGTCAGCACAGGCGAGGCCCGCCGGGCCCGCACCAATGATGGCGACCGTTTTGCCGACCGGCTTGACGCCGGAAAGGTCGGGACGCCAGCCCATCTCGAACGCTTTATCGTTGATATAGCGCTCGATGTTGCCGATGGTCACGGCGCCAAACTCATCGTTCAGCGTACAGGAACCTTCACACAGGCGATCCTGTGGGCACACGCGGCCGCACACTTCCGGAAGGGTGTTGGTCTGATGCGACAGCTCTGCCGCTTCAAAAATACGACCCTCATTGGCAAGCTTCAGCCAGTTAGGGATGTAGTTGTGAACCGGGCATTTCCATTCACAGTACGGGTTGCCGCAGGACAGGCAGCGGTCTGCCTGCGCCTTAGCCTGGCCCTCTGAAAACGGCTCGTAAATCTCGACAAATTCAATTTTACGGATCTTCAGCGGCTTTTTTGGCGGATCAACGCGCTGTAAGTCGATAAACTGGTATACGTTCTGGCTCATCTGAATTCCTTACTGCGCCTGCACACGCAGCTCTGCTGCGCTACGACTACGGTGACCCAACAGTGCTTTAACATCGCTGGACTTTGGTTTAACCAGCGCGAACTTCGCCGAGAAGGCCGGCCAGTTAGCCAGGATCTCTTCCCCGCGCGACGAGCCGGTCAGATGCACGTGTTCGGTAATCAAACCACGCAGATGCTCTTCGTGGATAGCAAGAGAGTCAACGTCCAGTACTTCCACCAGCTCCTGATTCACGCGTTTGCGGAAGTCGCCGGCTTCATCCAGCACGTAGGCGAAGCCGCCGGTCATCCCTGCGCCAAAGTTGACGCCGGTTTTACCGATCACGCAGACGATGCCGCCGGTCATGTATTCACAGCCGTTATCGCCGATGCCTTCAACGACGGTGATTGCGCCGGAGTTACGTACCGCAAAACGTTCACCTGCGCGCCCTGCTGCGTACAGGCGACCGCCGGTCGCGCCGTACAGGCAGGTATTGCCAATGATGCTCGCTTCATGGCTGCGGAAGGCTGAGCCTACCGGAGGACGAATGGCGAGCAGGCCGCCGGCCATGCCTTTACCCACGTAGTCGTTCGCATCGCCGGTCAGGTGCAGCTCCACGCCGCCGGCGTTCCACACGCCGAAGCTCTGGCCCGCGGTACCGCTGAAGTGGGCGGTGATCGGGTCGGCAGCCAGTCCCTGGTCGCCGTGAGCCTGGGCAATGTAGCCAGACAGCGAAGCGCCAACGGAGCGGTCGGTATTGCGGATATCAAACCAGAACGTTTTGCTCTGCTTGCCGTCAACAAACGGTTTTGCCTGCTGCAGCAGCTGCGCGTTCAGCACGCCGTTATCAAACGGCGGGTTGTTCTCGGTGCAGTACAGCGCTTTGCCCGCATGCGGCTCGGCGGTCTCCAGCAGTTTTGACAGATCCAGCTTCTGCTGCTTCGCGGTAAAGCCGTCCAGCACCTTCAGCAGATCGGTACGACCGATCAGATCCACCAGACGCTTCACGCCCAGCTGGGCCATCAGCTCGCGGGTTTCGCGGGCGATGAATTCAAAGTAGTTGGTCACTTTGAACGGCAGGCCGTGGTAGTGGTTCTTACGCAGTTTGTCATCCTGGGTCGCTACGCCGGTTGCGCAGTTGTTCAGATGGCAAATACGCAGATATTTGCAGCCCAACGCCACCATCGGCCCGGTACCGAAGCCGAAGCTTTCCGCACCGAGAATCGCCGCTTTGATGATGTCGAGGCCGGTTTTCAGGCCGCCGTCCACCTGCAGGCGAATCTTATGCCGCAGGCCGTTGGCAACCAGCGCCTGCTGGGTTTCCACCAGGCCCAGCTCCCACGGACATCCCGCATACTTCACTGAAGAGAGCGGGCTGGCGCCGGTACCGCCGTCATAGCCGGCGATGGTGATAAGGTCGGCATAGGCTTTCGCCACGCCGGTCGCGATGGTGCCAACGCCCGGCTCGGAGACCAGCTTCACTGAAATCATCGCTTTCGGATTGACCTGTTTCAGGTCAAAAATCAGCTGCGCCAGATCTTCGATCGAGTAGATATCGTGATGCGGCGGCGGAGAAATCAGCGTGACGCCCGGTACCGAGTAGCGCAGTTTGGCAATGTACGGAGTGACTTTATCACCCGGCAACTGGCCACCTTCGCCCGGTTTTGCGCCCTGAGCGACTTTAATCTGAATAACGTCGGCGTTAACCAGGTAAGCCGGCGTGACGCCGAAGCGGCCGGAAGCAACCTGCTTGATGCGCGACACTTTGTTGGTGCCGTAGCGCGCCGGATCTTCACCGCCTTCGCCGGAGTTGGAGAAGCCGCCGATGCTGTTCATCGCTTCCGCCAGCGATTCATGCGCTTCCGGGCTTAATGCGCCGATAGACATGGCTGCGGTATCGAAGCGTTTGTACAGCTCTTTTGCCGACTCAACGTGCGCGATATCGATCGCTTCATCGCCAGGATTCAGCGCCAGCAGATCGCGCAGGGTTGCGGCCGGGCGCTCGTTGACCAGCTGCGAATACTGCAGGTAATCGTGGTATTCACCGCTCTGGACCGCCTGCTGCAGCGTGCGTACGACGTCCGGGTTATAGGCGTGGTATTCGCCGCCGTGAACGTATTTCAGCAGACCGCCCTGGCCCAGCGGTTTGCGTACCAGCCAGGCGCGTTTCGACAGATTCAGCAGGTCCTGCTGGAAGTCGTCGAAGCCTGCGCCGCCGATACGGCTGACTACGCCGAGAAAGCAGAGATCGGAAACTTCGCGATGCAGGCCAACGGCTTCAAACAGCTTCGAGCAGCGATAGGACGCGATGGTCGAAATACCCATCTTCGACATGATCTTGTACAGACCTTTGTTGATGCCGTTACGGTAGTTCAGCATCACCGTGCGGTAATCTTTATCGATGGCTTTGCTATCGACCAGTCTTGCCAGCGTTTCATAGGCCAGATACGGATAGATAGCCGTTGCGCCGAAGCCCAACAGTACCGCGAAGTGGTGCGGGTCGCGGGCGCTGGCGGTTTCAACAATGATGTTGGCATCGCAGCGCAGGCTCTTATCGACCAGACGAGTCTGGATGGCGCCGACCGCCATTGGCGCCGGTACCGGCAGGCGATCTTTGGCAATGTTACGATCCGAAAGCACCAGCAGTACGGTACCGTTGCGTACCATCTGTTCCGCTTTGTCGCACAGCGCCTTCACCGTCTCGGCCAGGGTGGTTTCCGCGGCGTTAAAGGTGATATCCAGGGTATCGGCGCGATAGTGCTCCTCTTTCATGGTCGTGAGCTGTTTGAAATCAGAGTACAGCAGGATTGGCGATTTGAAGCTCAGGCGGTGCGCCTGGCCTTCCGCTTCGCAGAAGACGTTCATTTCGCGGCCAATGCTGGTGGCCAGAGACATCACGTGCGCTTCACGCAGCGGGTCGATCGGCGGGTTAGTCACCTGCGCGAACTGCTGGCGGAAGTAGTCGTAAATAATACGCGGCTGGCTTGAGAGCACGGCGAACGGCGTGTCGTCGCCCATGGAGCCGACGGCTTCCTGGCCGTTCTCGCCCAGCACGCGCAGCACGGAATCCAGCTCTTCAGCGCTGTAGTTAAACTGTTTCTGATAGCTGGCGAGCGTATCGTCATCCAGCTGGCGGCTGCCAACGTCTTCGTCAGGCAGGTCTTCGAACGGCACGAGGCGACGAACGTTTTTCTCCATCCACTCTTTGTAAGGGTGGCGGCTTTTCAGGTCGTCGTCGGTTTCCGCCGAGTGCAGAATACGGCCACCGCGGGTATCGATAACCATCAGTTCGCCAGGGCCAACGCGGCCTTTCTCAACCACTTCGTCAGGCTGATAATCCCAGATGCCCACTTCGGAAGCGCAGGTGATCAGCTTATCTTTGGTGATGACGTAGCGCGCCGGGCGCAGACCGTTACGGTCGAGGTTACAGGCAGCGTAGCGCCCATCGGACATGACGATGCCCGCCGGGCCGTCCCACGGCTCCATATGCATGGAGTTAAAGTCGAAGAACGCGCGCAGTTCCGGATCCATATCCGGGTTGTTCTGCCAGGCCGGCGGAACGAGCAGGCGCATCGCGCGAACGATATCCATCCCGCCTGCCAGCAGCAGTTCCAGCATGTTATCCATCGAGCTGGAGTCCGAGCCCGTTTCGTTGACGAACGGTGCGGCATCGTGCAGATCGGGGATCAGCGGGGTCTGGAACTTATAGGTACGCGCGCGTGCCCACTGGCGGTTGCCGGTGATGGTGTTGATTTCGCCGTTGTGCGCCAGGTAGCGGAACGGCTGCGCCAGCGGCCAGCGCGGCACGGTGTTGGTGGAAAAGCGCTGGTGGAACAGGCAGATTGCCGATTCCAGACGCAGGTCCGCAAGGTCCAGATAGAAGCGCGGCAAATCCGCCGGCATACACAGACCTTTATAGATATTCACCAGGTTCGACAGGCTGCAAACGTAAAAATCTTTATCATCCTGCAGGCGTTTTTCAAGGCGACGACGCGCGATGAACAGGCGACGTTCCATATCACGCGGGCGCCAGCCTGCCGGTGCGTTAACAAAAATTTGTTCGATACGGGGCAGCGAGGAGAGGGCGATTTCACCGAGAACCCCTTCGTTGGTTGGCACTTCGCGCCAGCCGACGATAGACAGGGTTTCACGTTGCAGTTCTTCTTCTACGATGCGGCGCGAGGCAGCAGCCAGTTCAGGATCTTTATTAAGGAACAGCATCCCAACGGCGTAATTTTTGGCTAAACGCCAGCCGCGTTCTTCCGCAACGATACGGAAGAAACGATCGGGTTTTTGCAGCAGCAAGCCACAACCGTCGCCGGTTTTACCATCGGCAAGAATCGCGCCGCGGTGCTGCATTCGGGCCAGTGCGTGTATAGCGGTACGCACTACCTTGTGGCTAGGTTCGCCTTCTATGTGGGCGATCAGGCCGAAACCACAGTTATCCCTCTCAAGGGATTTATCGTACAACATATCAGTGAACCTCCCCAGGCTCTACGGGACACCCTCCGATACCGATTGCGCACGGGCACAGAAAGAGCATGGCGACGGGGTTTGCACCTCGCATTCGCCCTCTTTAAATCCTTTTCGCATCGGTACGCAAGTTTGAGGACTTGCTGTAAGAGGGAATCTCAATTACTGCATAAATATGATGAGCAGAGAGCTCATCCAGAAAGCTTCCAGCGGATTCCCAACTTATCGGGAATCCACACTTACGTCAAATGGCAATCTTATTTATACAAAAATGTGCTATGAGGTGTTTAATGATATGATTATTAAAGATATTAACGGGTTTTTAACGCTATTGAAACGTACCGGGAAGCGTAATCTAGTGTGATCTGTCTCACTATATCGATAGCGGAACATTGTCGATCTGTGCTGAAGTGTCTTTTTATTGCAGAATATTTATCTGCTTATTATCTCTGGAGCCAGAAATAACACTGTTTTTAACCCCGGCGAAGATAATGGCAAACCAGAGGTTAAGTATAAGCAAAAGTCATCATAGAAATCGTGAATGAAATTGCAGTTATATTGAGTGTTTATGCAATGAGGTGAGCGGCCACTCTGACGATTGATCCAGGTCATCGCCGTAGGTGACTAAAAATGGCAGGCTTGGCCCCTTTCTTCAGGCCGGTCTATCAGATTATGCAGTTACAAAAATTAGTCAATATGTTTGGTGGGGATCTTATGCGCCGCTATGGCGAAAAGGTTCATAAACTGACGCTGCATGGTGGATTTAGCTGCCCAAATCGCGATGGCACCATCGGCAGAGGGGGCTGTACGTTCTGCAATGTCGCCTCTTTTGCCGACGAAGAGCAGCAGCACCGCTCGATTGCCGAGCAGCTGGCGCTTCAGGCGCAGCGGGTTAACCGCGCGAAGCGCTATCTGGCTTATTTTCAGGCCTACACCAGCACCTTTGCTGAAGTGCAGGTGCTGCGCGGGATGTATCAGCAGGCGGTGAGCCAGGCCAATATTGTCGGGCTCTGCGTTGGCACCCGTCCGGATTGTGTCCCCGCAGCGGTGCTGGACCTGCTGACGGAGTACCGGGAGCAGGGCTACGAGGTATGGCTGGAGCTGGGCCTGCAAACGGCGCACGACAAAACGCTGCGGCGGATTAACCGCGGCCATGATTTTGCCTGCTATCAGCGCACGACCCGACTGGCGAGAGCGCGCGGGCTAAAGGTGTGTTCACATTTGATTGTCGGGCTTCCGGGCGAAGGGCAGAGCCACTGCCTGCAAACGCTGGAGCAGGTTGTCGGAACCGGCGTGGATGGCATCAAGCTGCATCCTCTGCATATTGTCACCGGCAGCATTATGGCGAAAGCCTGGCAGGCCGGGCGTCTTAACGGCATTGCGCTGGATGACTATACCGTGACCGCCGGAGAGATGATTCGCCATACGCCGCCGGAGGTGATTTATCACCGAATCTCCGCCAGCGCCCGCCGTCCAACCCTGCTGGCGCCGCTGTGGTGCGAAAATCGCTGGACCGGGATGGTCGAACTGGATCGCTATCTGAACCAACACGGCGTGCAGGGTTCGGCGCTGGGACGCGCGTGGAACCCGCCCGCGGTGTAAGCCAGAACATGGCGCGGCGCCGGGGATAATTCAGCCGGCAGCCCGCGCCGCTGCGGCCTGAAGTATGAAGAGGATCGGCATTTTTCGCACAACTTACGGCGCCTCGCTTAGAATTGGGTATTATTGTGCACAGTTGTGGCGAAGGAATCCCTTATGAAGCAAATCCGTATGCTGGCGCAGTACTATGTTGACCTGATGATGAAGCTAGGTCTGGTGCGTTTTTCCATGCTGTTAGCCCTGGCCCTGGTGGTGCTGGCGATTGTGGTACAGATGGCCGTTACGATGGTGCTGCACGGTCAGGTTGAAAGTATCGATGTGATCCGCTCTATCTTCTTTGGCCTGCTGATTACCCCGTGGGCGGTCTACTTTCTGTCGGTGGTGGTTGAGCAGCTGGAGGAGTCGCGACAGCGCCTCTCGAGGCTGGTGGAGAAGCTGGAGGAGATGCGCGAGCGGGATCTGAAGCTCACCGTGCAGCTCAAAGACAACATCGCGCAGCTCAATCAGGAGATTGGCGAGCGCGAGAAGGCGGAAGCGGAACGCGAAACGACGCTGGAACAGCTGAAGATCGAAATGAAAGAGCGTGAAGAGACGCAAATTCAGCTCGAACAGCAGTCCTCCTTCCTGCGCTCATTCCTCGACGCCTCGCCGGACCTTGTTTTCTATCGCAATGAAGATAAAGAATTTTCCGGATGTAACCGGGCGATGGAGCTGCTGACAGGTAAAAGCGAGAAGCAGCTTATTCACCTCAAGCCGCAGGATGTCTATAACGAGGAAGCGGCGGAGAAAGTGCTGGAAACGGATGAAAAGGTATTCCGACATAACGTCTCTCTGACCTATGAACAGTGGCTGGATTACCCGGACGGGCGCAAGGCCTGCTTCGAAATCCGCAAGGTTCCTTACTACGATCGCGTCGGCAAACGCCGTGGCCTGATGGGCTTCGGTCGCGATATTACCGAACGTAAGCGCTACCAGGACGCTCTGGAGCGCGCCAGCCGCGACAAGACGACCTTTATCTCAACCATCAGCCACGAGCTGCGTACGCCGCTTAACGGCATCGTGGGGCTCAGCCGCATCCTGCTGGATACCGAACTTACCGGCGAGCAGGAAAAATATCTGAAAACGATCCATGTATCGGCGGTGACGCTGGGCAATATCTTCAACGATATTATCGATATGGATAAGATGGAGCGGCGTAAGGTCCAGCTCGATAATCAGCCGGTCGACTTCACCAGCTTCCTCGCCGACCTCGAAAACCTCTCCGGCCTGCAGGCGCAGCAGAAAGGCCTGCGCTTTGTGATGGACCCGACGCTTCCGCTGCCGCATAAGGTGGTAACCGACGGTACCCGCCTGCGGCAGATCCTGTGGAACCTCATCAGTAACGCGGTCAAATTTACCCCTCAGGGCGGCAACGTGACCGTACGTATTCGCTACGATGAGGGCGATATTCTGCACTTTGAGGTTGAGGATTCCGGTATCGGCATCCCGCAAGCGGAGCAGGATAAAATCTTCGCGATGTACTACCAGGTTAAGGATAGCCACGGCGGGAAACCTGCCACCGGCACCGGGATTGGCCTGGCGGTGTCGCGCCGGCTGGCGCGCAATATGGGCGGCGACATCAACGTCACCAGCCAGCCGGGGCAGGGCGCAACCTTTACCTTAACCGTGCATGCGCCTGCGGTAGCGGAGGAAGTTGAAGACACGCTGGCGGACGATGAAATGCCGCTCCCGGCGCTGAACGTGCTGCTGGTGGAGGATATTGAGCTTAACGTGATTGTCGCCCGCTCGGTGCTGGAAAAGCTGGGCAACAGCGTCGATGTGGCGATGACCGGCAAAGCCGCGCTGGAGATGTTCGAACCTGGTGAATATGACCTGGTGCTGCTGGATATTCAGCTACCGGACATGACCGGCCTCGATATTTCGCGCCACCTGAAGCAGCGCTTTGCCGCCGACGAGCTGCCGCCGCTGGTGGCGCTCACGGCCAACGTCCTGAAGGACAAGAAAGAGTACCTGGATGCCGGCATGGATGATGTGCTGAGTAAACCGCTGTCGGTCCCGGCGCTAACCGCAATTATCAAAAAGTTCTGGGATTCGCCGGACGATGACCAGGATGAGGCGCCGGCCGCTGATATCGCAAAATCGGCATCGGTGCTGGATATTCCGATGCTGGAGCAGTATATCGAGCTGGTGGGGCCGAAGCTTATCAACGACGGTCTGGCGGTTTTCGAGAAGATGATGCCGGGCTATCTGGCGGTGCTGGAGTCCAACCTCACCGCCCGCGACCAGAAAGGGATTGTCGATGAAGGCCATAAGATTAAGGGCGCCGCGGGCTCTATCGGCCTGCGCCACATTCAGCAGCTTGGACAGCAGATTCAGACGCCGGATCTGCCCGCGTGGTCAGATAACGTTGGTGAATGGGTTGAAGAGATGAAATCGGAGTGGCAGAACGATGTGGCCGTGCTGAAGGCGTGGGTTGCGGCGGCAGATAAAAAATGACCCCGGATAAACCGGGGTGCGCGAACACTGCGCCAACACCAGGGAACTGGTCGTTGCGCCACAATTTTTAGAGATATTTTTTACAGGGCGCAACCCGAGGATTTGGTTTGCTCGCTGATTAAGATAGCAAACCTTAAATTATTTGTTACATGAATCAGTCAAATATGTGAAGCAATGCGGGTAAATCAAAATTTTTGACTGGTTTCAGCAAGTTTGCACTAAGGAGCTGGGGTGATGAAAAAGATTGGTGTCGTATTAAGCGGTTGCGGTGTCTATGACGGCACGGAAATTCATGAGGCGGTTATTACCCTGCTGGCGATTGCTCGCGGCGGCGCCCAGGCGGTGTGCTTTGCTCCTGATAAAGCGCAAACGGATGTTATCAACCATCTGACCGGCGAGCTCCAGTCCGAAAGCCGCAACGTGCTGGTTGAAGCGGCGCGTATCGCCCGCGGTGAGATCCAGCCGCTGTCCGACGCCCGGGCCGATGATCTCGATGCGCTGATTGTTCCCGGCGGATTTGGCGCCGCGAAAAACCTCAGCAGCTTCGCCTCGCAGGGCGGTGAATGTACCGTGGACGACGAGCTGAAGGCGCTGACGCAGGCTATGCATCGGGCCGGTAAACCGCTGGGCTTTATCTGCATCGCGCCGGCGCTGCTGCCAAAAATCCTGCCCGCTCCGCTGCGGGTAACCATTGGCACCGATCTGGATACCGCCGAAGCGCTGGAAGATATGGGGGCCGAGCATGTGCCCTGTCCGGTAGATGACATTGTGGTTGATGAAGAGAATAAAGTCGTGACCACGCCGGCCTATATGCTGGCGCAGAATATAGCCGAAGCGGCGAGCGGGATTGAGAAACTGGTGGCGCGCGTGCTGGTTCTTACGGCATGAAGACCCGCTTTTCACCGCTGCGGATGGTAAAGCGTGGGCTGCTGCGCGTGCTGCTGGTTGCCGCCGCCTTTTGGGGCGGCGGTATAGCGCTGTTTAGCGTGCTGCCGGTGCCTTTCTCGGCGGTAATGCTGGAGCGGCAGGTCGGCGCCTGGCTGAGCGGCAATTTTCACTATGTCGCCCACTCCGATTGGGTGGGGATGGATGAGATATCGCCGTGGATGGGGCTGGCGGTGATGGCGGCTGAGGACCAAAAATTCCCCGACCACTGGGGCTTTGACGTTCCGGCGATAGAAAAAGCGCTGGCGCATAATGAACGTAATGAAAACCGCGTGCGCGGCGCGTCGACCCTGTCGCAGCAGACGGCCAAAAACCTGTTTTTATGGGATGGCCGCAGCTGGCTGCGCAAGGGGCTGGAGGCCGGTCTGACGGTAGGGATAGAAACGGTATGGAGTAAAAAACGCATCCTCACCGTTTATCTGAATATCGCGGAGTTTGGCGAGGGGACGTTTGGCGTTGAAGCCGCGTCACAGCGCTACTTCCATAAGCCGGCAAGCAGGTTGACGCCTGCGGAAGCGGCGCTGCTGGCTGCCGTATTGCCTAATCCGATCCGCTTTCGCGCGGATGCGCCGTCGGGCTATGTTCGCAGTCGACAGGCGTGGATCTTACGTCAGATGCGTCAGCTCGGCGGAGAAGGGTTTATGCGGGAGAACAGGCTGTACTGATGCTGTCGGCAGTTGTTTTTCCCCGGTAAGCATCGCGCGACCGGGGGAATAACGCCAGCGTTAGTCTTCGTCAAAACCGGCGTTAAACAGCGCAATAACCGCGGCCAGCGCTTCGACTTCCTGCGGACCGTTGGCCTCAATCTCAATTTGCCGACCCTTCGCAGAGTCGAGCATCAGCAGAGCAATCACGCTATTGGCTTCCGCCTCCGTGCCCTCATCGTTGCGCAGCAGCACTTCAGCATCGAAATTTTGCATCAGCTCGAACAGCTTCATCGCCGGGCGAGCGTGCATGCCCAGCTTATTGGTGATCTCAACGCTCTGCTTTACGGTCATGATTTGCGTTTTTCCAGAGTCCGGTGACGCGACTGCACGTTTTTACCGCGCGAGCGGAAGTAGTCGGCCAGTTGTTCGGCGATATAGACCGAACGATGTTTACCGCCGGTACAACCGATAGCGACCGTCAGATAGCTGCGGTTATTGGTCTCCAGCATGGGTAACCATAGCTCAAGATAGCTGCGGGTCTGATAAATAAAGTTGTGAACTTCCGTGTGCCGGTCGAGGAAGGCGGCAACGGGCTTATCGAGGCCGGTCATCGGACGCAGCTTGGGGTCCCAGTGCGGGTTAGGCAGGAAGCGCACGTCGAAGACGTAATCGGCATCGATCGGAATACCGTGCTTAAAGCCAAAGGATTCAAAGACCATGGTGAGCTCGCGCTCGCGTTTGCCCAACAGGCGCGTGCGCAGCATTTCTGCCAGCTCATGTACCGACATTTCTGAGGTGTCGACGATCAGGTCGGCGCGGGAGCGCAGCGGCTCCAGCAGCGCGCTCTCTTCATCGATGGCGCTCTCAAGCGACAGGTTTTTACTCGAAAGCGGATGCAGGCGACGCGTGTCGCTGTAGCGACGAATCAGCGTGTTGCGATCGGCATCAAGGAACAGCAGCTGAGGAGAAAACGCCTCAGGCAGGTTCTTCATCGCCTGCTCAAAGATTTCTGGCGACTCCGGCATGTTGCGCACGTCAATGCTGACGGCGGCGGAAATGTTTCTGTCGGCCAGCGATCTCGCCAGTTCGGGCAGCAGCACTACCGGCAGGTTATCTACGCAGTAGAAGCCCATATCTTCCAGCGCCCGCAGGGCGACGGATTTCCCCGATCCTGAGCGGCCGCTGACGATCATCAGTACCATGTACCGTTTCTCCTCAGTACGATAAAGGGGAGGCTATGGCTCCCGTTATGCGTCATCGCTGCTTCCTGCTTCGGTGATAATCTCATACAGCTCTTCGTCGCTTTGCGCGGCGCGCAGGCGGCGGCAAATCGTTTTGTCCGCCAGCCGTTTTGCTACCAGCGACAGCGTATGCAAATGGGTTTTTGTCTGATCGGCCGGCACCAGAAGCGCAAACAGCAGATCGACGGGCTGATTGTCGATCGCATCAAAGGCGATCGGCGTTTCCAGCTGCACAAAAACGCCAACGGCGCGCAGCGTATCCTCTTCAAGCTTACCGTGCGGAATAGCGATGCCGTTGCCAATTCCGGTACTGCCCATTTTCTCGCGGGTGAGGATCGCTTCGAATACCACCTGGGACGGCAGACCTAGCTGCTTTGCCGCCAGCTCGCTGATGATCTCCAGCGCGCGTTTCTTGCTCTGGCAGTGTACCTGGCTACGGGTACATTCCTGGTTAAGGACATTGCTCAGTTGTAGAGCTGAATCGTTGTTCATCATAATTTCACCTGAGCTCGCTCCCTGCCAGCTGCCGACAATAGACGACGGCCGGCAGGGAGGATCGCCCGGACAATTAGTGTTGTTTTAGTTTATCTTTATGTTTTGTTAGCTGTCGTGCCAGCTTATCGATGAGACCATCGATAGCGGCATACATATCCTGCCCTTCCGCACTGGCATGGATTTCGCCACCGTTGACATGCAGATTGGCGTCCGCAATTTGCGTCACCTTCTCTACTTTTAACACAATATAGACCTGATTGATCCTGTCGAAAAACTGCTCCAGTTTGCTGAACTTCGCGTTGACGAACTCGCGCAGTGCCGGGGTTATTTCGACGTTGTGTCCTGTAATGTTGAGCTGCATAGTGTCTTCCTTATCGGTTGGGTCACACCAGCTGTTTACGCTGGTTAGACGGCGGAATGGATAAAGACTCTCGGTACTTAGCGACGGTGCGGCGCGCCACCATGATACCCTGTTCAGACAGAATGGTGGTGAGCTTACTGTCACTCAACGGCTTCGCGGGGTTCTCCGCGGCGATTAACTTCTTCACCAATGCGCGAATTGCGGTCGACGATGCCTCGCCTCCGCCTTCGGTGTTCACGTGGCTGGAGAAGAAATACTTCAGTTCAAAAATACCGCGCGGACTGTGCAGGTACTTTTGCGTGGTAACGCGTGAAATCGTCGATTCATGCATCTCGACGGCCTGAGCGATGTCCGCCAGCACCATCGGTTTCATAAACTCTTCGCCCTGTTCAAAGAAGGCCTGCTGCTGTTCGACGATGCAGCGGCTGACGCGCAGCAGCGTATCGTTGCGGCTTTCCAGGCTTTTTATCAGCCAGCGGGCTTCCTGCAGGTTGCTGCGGATAAACTGGCTATCGGCATCGTTGCGTGTGCTGTTACCCATTGCGGCGTAGTGCTGGTTGATTTTCAGGCGCGGGATGCTATCGGAATTCAGCTCTACCACCCAGCGATCGCTGACCTTGCGCACCAGCACATCGGGAATCACGTATTCCGGTTCGCTGGTTTGGATCGACTGACCCGGGCGCGGATCTAACGACTGGATCAGATTAACCGCTTCTTTCAGAACGTCCTCTTTCAGCCGCGTGACGCGCATCAGGGAACGGAAGTCGTGGTTGGCGAGCAGATCGAGATGATCGCTGATGATGAGCCGGGCTTCTTCCAGCCACGGCGTCTCTTTGGCGTATTGTGATAGCTGAACCAGCAGGCAGTCGCGCAGATCTTTTGCCGCCACGCCAACCGGGTCGAAACGCTGGATGCGCTTGAGTACCGCTTCCACTTCTTCGAGGCCGATTTCGTCATCGTCGATGCTCTCGACAATATCTTCCAGGCGAATAGTGAGGTAACCGGTGTCATCAACGGCATCGACGATCGAGGTGGCGATCGCGCGGTCGGTATCGGTAAACGGCGTCAGCTCCACCTGCCACATCAGGTAATCCTGCAGGCTTTGGGTCGTTTCGCCTTGATAAATTGGCAGCTCGTCGTCCTGATAATCGACGCCGTTGCCCGACGGCGTGCCGGCGGTGTAGATTTCATCCCAGCTGGCGTCGAGCGGCAGCTCCTCCGGCATATCTTTTTGTTCAAGAGCGTCTACGCTATCCAGCGATTCGCGGTCCTCGACCTCTTTGGTTTCTACCTCATCGTGAAGATCGGTTTGCTCAAGCAACGGATTACTCTCCAGCGCCTGCTGGAGTTCCTGCTGGAGTTCTAACGTGGACAGCTGCAGCAAACGTATGGCCTGCTGCAGTTGTGGCGTCATGGCAAGCTGTTGGCTTAGCCTTAATTGCAAACCTTGCTTCATATTCAGGGCTAATATCTCCGGCTAAAACGTCTGTAACCTCTACCCTATCAGAGTCTGAAGTCTTCCCCAAGATACACGCGCTTAACCTGCTCGTCTTCAAGGATTTGCTGCGGTGTACCGTGGGCGATCAGGTGGCCCTGGCTGACGATATACGCGCGTTCGCAGACGGCCAGCGTTTCCCTGACGTTATGGTCGGTGATCAGCACGCCAAGACCGCTGTCGCGCAGGTGCTCGATGATGCGTTTGATATCGATAACCGAAATGGGGTCAACGCCGGCAAACGGTTCATCCAGAAGGATAAATTTAGGGTTCGCGGCCAGCGCGCGGGCAATTTCAACGCGGCGACGTTCGCCGCCGGAAAGCGCCTGACCGAGGCTATCGCGCAGATGCTCGATATGGAACTCTTCCATCAGCTCTTTCGCGCGATCGTCACGCTGTTCGCTGCTCAGATCGTCACGGATCTGCAGCACCGCCATCAGGTTGTCGTAGACGCTCAGGCGACGGAAAATCGAGGCTTCCTGCGGCAGGTAGCCAATGCCCCGGCGCGCGCGGGCGTGAAGCGGCAGCAGGCTGATATCTTCATCATCGATGATAATATTACCGGCGTCGCGCGGCACGATCCCGACGACCATGTAGAAGGTGGTGGTTTTGCCGGCGCCGTTCGGGCCGAGCAGGCCGACAATCTCACCGGAGTTGACGGTCAGACTGACGTCTTCCACCACGCGGCGGCCTTTATAAGCTTTGGCGAGATTCTTTGCAGTTAATGTTGCCATAACGAATTACTTACCTTTCTTTGGCTGATCGGTGCCTTTGTCCTGCAGCTGCGAAGGAACCAGAACCGTAGTCACGCGCCCGCCTTTGTTGCTGAACGCCTGCATTTTCTGCTCTTTCACCAGATAGGTGATTTTGTCGCCCTGGATATTGCTATCGATCTGTTCCAGATGCGCATTGCCGGTCAGGACGACGAAATCATTTTGCAGTTCATAATGCATTTTTGACGCGCGGCCTTTAACCGGCTTGCCGTTATCCTGCATCTGGAAGAAGGTTGCCGGATTACCGTATCCGTCGATCACCTCTTTACCCCTCTCGCCGCCGGGACGAGTGACCACGACCTTATCGGCATTGATCTTGATGGTGCCCTGGGTCACGACGACATTACCGGTAAAGGTGACAACATTGCCCTGCATATCCAGCGACTGCTGATCGGATTCGATATGAATCGGCTGATCGGTGTCGCCAGTCTTTGCCAGTGCCGGCAGGCTGACGGCCAGTATGGCGCTGGCGAGCGCAATCTTAAGGCTGAGTTTGTTTGTTCTGAATTTCATAAGAGGTTCTAACCTTTTCAATCAGCTCGGCATTTTTGCTGCGCAGGTTCCCGCGCATTTTTAGGCCACTGGAATTAAATGTTGTCCCGTACAACGTCACCATGTCATCGGAGGTAACATCCTGCGTCACCAGGTTTATCTGGGCGTTATCCGTCGTAATTTTGCGCAGTTGAGAGTCTGGGCTTAGCGCATTTACCTCAACGTGCCCATAAAGATACAGCATACGATCGTTGGTCAGCTTGGCTTTATCCGCTTTGATTGACCAGCTCGGGGCTTTGTTGGTATCAAAGGTGGTCATCACCGGCTGAGTGAACCACGACAGCTCCTGCGCAGAAAAATACGCGACATGCTCGGCGATAAGGCGATAGTTAAGCGCCCCTTCCGGACTGTAAACGACGGTATCGGTATGCTCGCTGGTATAGGTTGGGTCATCAGGATTGACCTCCGGCTGAGCGGTATCGTCGGTACCCGCCAGGTTAAGGCCGATCAGGATCAGCGCGACCAGCGACAGTAAAATGATAACCCAACGTCTGGTTTTACTCATATTGATTGCCCTTTGGCCTCATCCAGCTTGCCCTGCGCCAATAGTAACAAATCGCAGACTTCGCGTACCGCTCCGCGCCCGCCGTTGATGCGGGTAACATAGTCTGCGCGTGGAAGCAGCAGCGGGTGCGCATCCGCCACTGCAACGCTTAAGCCTGTTTCTGCCATTACCGGCCAGTCGATCAGGTCGTCGCCAATATAGGCCACCTCGTCCGGACGGACGGCCAGCTTGCTTAATAAGTCACGGAAGGCCAGCAGCTTATCGGATTGCCCTTGATACAGATGCGTAATGCCTAACGTCTTACAGCGATCTTCTACCAGTTTAGCGTTTCGCCCGGTAATAATCGCCACTTCAATGCCTGAAGTCAGCGCGCAGCGGATCCCGTAGCCATCGCGTACGTTGAACGCTTTCAGCTCTTCGCCGTTGTTGCCCATATAGATAAGACCGTCGGAAAGCACGCCGTCAACGTCGAGGATCAGTAAACGGATCTTCGCCGCGCGTTCGAGAAATTCGGGGCTTACCGGTCCGTAGCAGGTCGCTAGCGGAGCATCAGCATTATTCATTATTTTATCCTTACTTACACTACGCCTGCGCGCAGGAGATCGTGCATATGTACCACACCCAACAGATGGTCGCCATCGGCAACTAATACGCAGGTGATATGACGGGCTTGCATCAGGTTCAGCGCATCGACCGCCAGAATGCCGGGACGGATGCGAATTCCACCCGGCGTCATGACCTCGGCGATGCCGGCATTACGCATATCGACCCCGGAATCGAACACCCGACGCAGGTCGCCGTCGGTGAAAATACCGATGATGTTCATGTCATCATCGCAGATAGCGGTCATGCCTAAATTTTTACGCGTGATTTCCAGCAGCGCGTCGCGCAGCGTGGCCTGCAGAGTAACGTGCGGGATTTCATCTCCGGTGTGCATGATATCATTGACCCGCAGCAGCAGCTTACGGCCCAGCGCGCCGCCGGGGTGGGAGAGCGCGAAATCTTCGGCGGTAAAGCCGCGCGCTTCCAGCAGCGCGACCGCCAGAGCGTCGCCCATCACCAGCGCCGCGGTAGTGCTTGACGTCGGGGCCAGGCCTAGCGGACAGGCTTCTTTTAGCACCTTCACGCACAGGTGGATATCCGCCGCGCGCGCCATGCTGCTTTCCGCACGGCTGGTCATGCAGATAAGCGGCACCCGCTGTCGCTTAAGTACGGGGATCAGCGCTAAAATTTCGTTCGACTCGCCGGAGTTCGACAGGGCGATAACAACGTCCTGCGGCGTGACCATGCCTAAATCGCCGTGGGCCGCCTCGCCGGGATGAACGAAGAACGACGGCGTACCGGTGCTGGCGAAGGTGGCTGCCATTTTACGCCCGATGTGGCCGGACTTGCCCATCCCCATGACCACCACTTTGCCGGCGCAGCGGAAAATCGTTTCGCAGGCGCGCGTAAAATCTTCATTAATGTATTGATCGAGCTGAGCCAGACCTTCACGTTCAATTTCCAGGACCTTGCGGCCTGCCTGTTGAAAGTCAAAATCCGTTGGCAAATCTATTTGCGACATAATGGTATCCCGATTCATTCACCAAAGAGCGGTGCTGCCCAGTACAGCATCGCCAACCAAACCACAAAACCGCCGACCAGCAGCGCCCCGGCGAGCCGGCTGGGCTGCCGTTTTCGGCGCCAGCACAGCAGGGCGAAAATTACGCTGACCAGCATCATGACGGCATAGTCGCGCGTAAACGCTTCGGGGGCGAAGGAGCCCGGCGCGATCAGCGCCGGCAGCCCGAGAACCAGGACGATATTAAGGATATTGGCGCCAATGATATTCCCGATGGCAATATCATCTTCCCCTTTACGTGCGCCAGCAATCGCGGTCGCCAGTTCCGGCAGGCTGGTGCCGATGGCGACCACCGTGAGGCCGACGGTCAGTTCGCTGATGGCGAAGTAGTTCGCCAGCACGGTGGCATTATCCACCACCATGCGGGTCGCCATCGGCATGACAATCATCGCCACCCCCAGCCACAGCAGGGCGACGGGAAGCGAACCTTCTCGCGGCAGCTCCGCTATCTGTTCCCGGGTCAGGCTATCGTTACCCTGACGTTCGGCGATGCGCGCTATTTTTACCGTGAACAGCAGCCATAGTATGGCTAACGCCAGTAAAAAAAGACCGTCCATGCGGGAGAGCTGACCGTCATACAGGACAAAGCTCGCGAGCAGGCTGACCAGCAACATTAGCGGCAGTTCGCGGCGCAGGATATCAGAATGTACGGTAAATGGATGAAGTAAGGCGGCGAGGCCAAGAATTAATAAGATATTGGTGATGTTCGATCCGATCGCCGTGCCGATGGCCAGATCGGTCTGTCCGTGCAGGGAGGCGGCCGCGGAGACGATGATCTCGGGCAGGCTGGTACCGATGCTCACCACCGTCATACCAATGATAAGCGGCGGGATCCCTATCATGCGGCACAGTATTGAAGCGGCGTAGACCAGACGATCGGCGCTGTAGACCACCAGCAGTAAACCAATTATTAACAGAGCCGTCGCTAAGAGCATCTAAAGTCCTTTCTTCAGGTATAATCGTCGCCTCGCTGACCGTCCGTACGCAGCGTAACGAATTCTTAATTTTGACTTTATGTTTGTCAAAAGTAAAACAAATGCCAGCTTTCGCTAACCCGGGCAGGTAAGATTCTGTAAAAATGTTGGGTTTATGGTGGAAGAAAGCACCATGCTTAGCCTGAGGGATGTTTTGTAAGGATGATTTTATGAGCCAAACTCTGGCGAATTTAGTCGAAGTACGCGGTATCAGCTTCTCCCGAGGCGATCGCGCGATCTTTGATGATATCTCGCTGTCAGTGCCGCGCGGTAAGATCACGGCGATCATGGGGCCATCGGGAATCGGTAAAACGACCCTGCTGCGCCTGATCGGCGGTCAAATCCCGCCGGATAGCGGCGAGATCCTGTTTGATGGCGAAAACGTGCCGCAGATGTCGCGTTCGCGCCTGTATACCGTGCGTAAGCGCATGAGCATGCTGTTTCAGTCAGGCGCGCTGTTCACCGATATGAACGTCTTTAATAACGTGGCCTATCCGCTGCGTGAGCACACTCATCTGCCCGAAGCGCTGCTGCATACTACCGTGATGATGAAGCTTGAGGCCGTTGGCCTGCGCGGAGCGGCAATGCTGATGCCTTCTGAGCTATCCGGTGGCATGGCGCGCCGCGCGGCGCTGGCAAGAGCTATTGCGCTGGAGCCGGATCTCATCATGTTCGACGAACCGTTTGTCGGGCAGGACCCCATCACTATGGGCGTGCTGGTTAAGCTGATTTCCGAACTCAATAGCACCCTGGGCGTTACGTGTATCGTGGTATCGCACGACGTACCGGAAGTGCTCAGTATTGCGGATTACGCCTATATCGTGGCCGACAAGAAAATTGTCGCCCACGGCAGCGCCCGCTCGCTGCGGGAAAATGCCGACCCTCGGGTTCGCCAGTTTATTGATGGTATCGCCGACGGCCCGGTGCCGTTCCGCTATCCGGCAGGCGACTATCAGCATGATTTATTAGGCATAGGGAGTTAAACGACTGATGCTGCTAAATATGCTGGCATCGCTCGGGCATCGGGGGATTAAAACCACCGCGGCTTTTGGGCGTGCCGGATTAATGCTTTTCAACGCCGTAGTGGGCAAGCCGGAGTTTCGTAAGCACGCGCCGCTGCTGGTGCGCCAGCTGTACAACGTTGGCGTGCTGTCGATGCTGATCATCATCGTGTCGGGGCTGTTCATCGGCATGGTGCTGGGCCTGCAGGGCTATCTGGTGTTGACCACCTACAGCGCGGAAACCAGTCTTGGTATGCTGGTGGCGCTCTCTCTGCTGCGCGAGCTGGGGCCGGTGGTTGCCGCGCTGCTGTTCGCCGGGCGTGCCGGCTCGGCGCTGACCGCCGAAATAGGGCTGATGCGCGCGACCGAACAGCTCTCGAGCATGGAGATGATGGCCGTCGATCCGCTGCGTCGCGTAATATCGCCGCGCTTCTGGGCCGGGGTGATCTCACTGCCGCTGCTGACGGTTATTTTTGTCGCGGTGGGGATCTGGGGCGGTTCGCTGGTTGGCGTTAACTGGAAAGGTATCGACAGCGGGTTCTTCTGGACCGCGATGCAAAATGCCGTCGACTGGCGAATGGATCTGGTTAACTGCCTGATTAAGAGTCTGGTTTTCGCCATTACGGTGACATGGGTAGCGTTATTTAACGGTTATGATGCTATCCCCACTTCCGCAGGGATTAGCCGGGCAACGACGCGCACCGTGGTGCATTCGTCGCTGGCGGTTCTGGGGCTGGATTTTGTGCTGACTGCGCTGATGTTTGGGAATTGAGTTCATGCAAACGAAAAAAAGTGAAATCTGGGTAGGCGTATTTTTACTGGTGGCGCTGCTGGCGGCGCTGTTTGTATGCCTGAAAGCAGCGAACGTGACCTCTCTGCGGACCGAGCCGACGTATCGTCTTTACGCGACGTTCGACAATATCGGTGGCCTGAAGGCGCGGTCGCCGGTACGCATTGGCGGCGTGGTCGTGGGCCGGGTGGCGGATATCACGCTCGATACAAAAACCTATCTGCCGCGGGTGGCCATCGATATCGATGAGAGCTACAACCATATTCCTGACTCCAGTTCGCTGGCCATTCGTACTTCGGGCCTGCTGGGCGAGCAGTACCTGGCTCTGAACATGGGTTTTGAAGACCCGGAGCTGGGGACATCTATCCTTAAAGACGGCGGGACGATTCAGGACACGAAATCGGCCATGGTTCTGGAAGATCTGATTGGCCAGTTCCTTTATAACAGTAAAGGCAGCGACAATAAGAATTCTGGCGATGATCCAACGGCCCAGGAAAGTCATACTGACGCAGCGCAGCCTGCCGCCACGACGCACTAATTTCAGGAGAGACCCGATATGTTTAAACGCTTACTGATGATCGCCATGCTGGCGATTGCGCCATTGACTGCTGCGACCGCAGCGGATCAGTCCAATCCGTACAAGCTGATGGATGAAGCCGCGCAGAAAACCTTCGACCGCCTGAAAAACGAGCAGCCGAAGATTCAGGCTAACCCGAACTATCTGCGCGAGATCGTCGACCAGGAGCTGATGCCGTATGTGCAGGTGAAGTACGCTGGCGCGCTGGTGCTGGGCCGTTATTACAAAGATGCGACCCCGGCGCAGCGTGAGGCCTACTTTACCGCCTTCCGCGAATATCTGAAGCAGGCATACGGTCAGGCGCTGGCGATGTATCACGGTCAGACCTATCAAATCGCGCCGGAACAGGCGCTGGGCGATGCGACCATCGTCCCTATCCGCGTGACGATCCTCGATCCTAACGGCCGTCCGCCGGTGCGCCTGGACTTCCAGTGGCGTAAAAACACCCAGACCGGCAACTGGCAGGCTTACGACATGATTGCTGAGGGGGTGAGCATGATCACCACCAAGCAGAACGAGTGGAGCGATCTGCTGCGTACTAAAGGCGTTGATGGCCTGACCGCGCAGCTGAAATCGATCTCCGCGCAGCCGATTACGCTGGAACAGAAAAAATAATGACCGGGCAGCTGAGCTGGACTCGCCGCGGCGACTGCCTGGCGCTGCAGGGGGAGCTGGACCAGGATCTGCTGGTCCCGCTCTGGGACGACCGTGCGCAGGCGACTGAAGGCGTATCGGCTATCGACCTGAGCGCGGTAACCCGGGTCGATACCGCCGGCCTTGCGCTGCTGGTGCATTTCGTGGCGCTGATTCGTCGTCAGGGCAGGGAGGCGCGGCTGATCGGCAAGAGCGATAATTTGCAAACGCTGGTCGGTCTTTACAACCTTCCTGCCGATATGATCCCATAGTTTTTCAGAGTGTTACTGCTGACGCTATCCGCAAAGCCTCATCAATATTTTCGATGGGGCTTTTTGCTTGTTTAAGACCGCGTCACTTTCCTCTAAGATGTTGGGCTATTTTCACTACCAGATAAAATTTGAACCCATGGAAAATCATGAAATTCAGACCGTGCTGATGAACGCACTCTCCCTCCAGGAAGTCCACGTCTCTGGCGATGGCAGTCACTTTCAGGTTATTGCTGTGGGCGAGCTGTTCGACGGCATGAGCCGGGTGAAGAAGCAGCAGACTATCTACGCCCCGCTGATGGAATATATTGCCGACAACCGCATCCATGCTCTGTCGATCAAGGCGTATACCCCGCAGGAATGGGCCCGCGATCGCAAACTAAATGGCTTTTAAGCTGTAGGGATGCTCCCTGCAGCGTATATGAATTCTTAACAGAGAACAGAATCAATGGATAAATTCCGTGTTCAGGGTCCGACTCGTCTCCAGGGCGAAGTCACCATCTCCGGTGCGAAAAACGCAGCTCTGCCGATCCTCTTTGCCGCACTGCTGGCAGACGAGCCGATTGAAATCCAGAATGTACCGAAGCTGAAAGACATCGATACCACGATGAAACTGCTGAGCCAGCTAGGTGCCAAAGTTGAGCGTAACGGTTCCGTATGGATTGATGCGGGCCCGGTTGACGTCTTCTGTGCTCCGTACGATTTAGTCAAAACCATGCGCGCCTCTATCTGGGCGCTGGGGCCGCTGGTGGCGCGTTTTGGCCAAGGCCAGGTTTCGCTGCCGGGCGGCTGTGCGATCGGCGCCCGTCCGGTTGACCTGCATATTACCGGCCTGGAGCAGCTGGGTGCCGAGATCAAGCTGGAAGAGGGCTACGTCAAGGCATCGGTCAATGGACGTCTCAAGGGCGCGCATATCGTTATGGATAAGGTCAGCGTTGGCGCGACCGTCACCATTATGAGCGCCGCGACGCTGGCTGAAGGCACAACCATCATCGAAAACGCCGCGCGTGAGCCGGAAATCGTCGATACGGCCAACTTCCTCGTTGCGCTGGGTGCGAAAATTAAGGGCCAGGGTTCTGACCGTATTACCATTGAAGGCGTAGAGCGTCTGGGCGGCGGCGTATATCGCGTGCTGCCGGACCGTATCGAAACCGGGACCTTCCTGGTCGCTGCGGCAATCTCCGGCGGTAAAATCGTCTGCCGCAATGCGCAGCCTGATACCCTCGACGTCGTACTGGCCAAGCTGCGCGATGCGGGTGCCGATATTGAGACCGGCGAAGACTGGATTAGCCTTGATATGCACGGTAATCGTCCTAAAGCCGTCAACGTACGCACCGCGCCGCACCCGGGATTCCCGACCGACATGCAGGCGCAGTTTACGCTGCTAAACCTGGTGGCGGAAGGCACCGGCGTGATTACCGAAACCATTTTCGAAAACCGCTTTATGCACATTCCGGAGCTGATCCGTATGGGCGCGCACGCGGAAATCGAAAGCAATACGGCGATCTGCCACGGCGTGGCCCAGCTCTCCGGCGCTCAGGTCATGGCAACCGACCTGCGTGCATCGGCAAGCCTGGTGCTGGCGGGTTGTATTGCAGAAGGCACCACGATTGTCGATCGTATTTATCACATCGATCGTGGATACGAGCGTATTGAAGATAAGCTGCAGGCGCTGGGCGCGAATATCGAACGCGTAAAAGGCGAGTAAACCTGTTGTAGCAGCCCTCTGACGTCTGTCCGGGGGCTGTAGTACCCTCTATTACCTCGACTCACTTCTCACTTTTCTTTTGGCGTATCATCTGCGTTCTGTCGATAAACTGATGGGTAATCGGGTCGTGGTAGCGTGACGGCCAAATAGCCCAGGGTGTGGTTTCCAGCGCATTAGCAATAATCAGTTCGCCTTTGGGCCACGGCCGGGTTAGTGCATTGGCCAGGGTAGAGGAGCTCAATCCGTTGCGTCGTGATTCCGCCGCCAGCGACGTTCCTTTTTTGCGTAATCCGGCGATAATATCGGCCGGGTGCCAATCGATGAACTTATCCATAAATTCTCCTGCTGATAAGGTTCCAGATCGCCCCAAGCGGACGACTGAACAACTATACCCCTGGTTTATTAAAGTTCTAACAAGTTCCAGTAAATGGATCGAATATTCAGAATTCATCAAGGTTAAAGGCGGGGGTTTAGCGGGGAAGGTTTTTTTTGGAACTTTCCCGCGCCGGGCGCGGGAAGGGCGAAAGGGTCGTTAGCGATCGCGCTGCACGGCGATGTGCGCAAGGCCGATGAGCGCTTCGCGCCACGGCGAGTCGGGTAAAACCTGAAGCGCGACAATCGCCTTATCGGCTTCTTCCTCCGCGCGTTTTTGCGTCCATTCCAGCGAACCGCAGGCTGCCATTGCCTCGAGGACTGCCGCCAGCAGGTGACGTCCGTTACCCTGTTCGATTGCGCCTCGAATCATTGCGGACTGCTCTGGGGTGCCATGACGCATCGCATGCAGCAGCGGTAGCGTAGGTTTACCTTCGTTCAGGTCATCGCCCACGTTTTTACCAAGACGTTCGCCGTCGGAGCTATAGTCCAGCAAATCATCGATCAGCTGGAAAGCGGTGCCCAAATAGCGGCCGTAATCCTGTAATGCCCGCTCCTGTTCCTCGGTACAGCCGGCGAGAATCCCGGAACATTGTGCGGCCGCTTCGAACAGTCGGGCTGTTTTGCTGTAAATCACCCGCATGTAGTTTTCTTCCGTGATGTCCGGGTCGTTAACGTTCATCAGCTGCAGGACTTCACCTTCGGCAATCACGTTAACGGCTTTCGACATAACTTCCAGCACCTTCAGCGAACCGAGGCTGGTCATCATCTGGAAAGAGCGGGTATAGATAAAATCACCAACCAGCACGCTGGCTGCATTGCCAAAAGCCGCATTGGCCGTGGCTTTGCCACGACGCATATCCGACTCATCAACAACATCATCATGAAGCAGGGTCGCGGTATGGATAAATTCGATCAGCGCGGCAATGGTGACGTGCGCATTCCCCTGGTAACCGACGGCGCGCGCCGCGAGGACCGCAATCATCGGACGAATACGTTTACCGCCTCCGCTGACGATGTAATAGCCTAACTGATTGATAAGCTGAACATCTGAGTCGAGTTGCTCAAGGATTGTCGCATTGACACCCGCCATATCTTGCGCGGTTAACTCATTGATTTTTTCTAAATTCATCGCAAAAGCCGGGCCACATGTCCTGTAACCGCGAATCCAGGTGGGTTCACAGCAGGATTAAGATAGAATTAAAAGAAGATACGATTGTACTGAAAAAATGGCATAGATAAACGTTAGCGTGAAAGTTGTGTTTTTTTTCTGCGTTGAGCGACGATCGCTCTTGTCAAAGGCTCGCCTTTTGCGTAATATTCGCGCCCTATTGTGAATATTTATAGCGCACTCTAAATCACATTAAGAGGTGCGCGGAAGCGGAGTTTTATATGTACGCGGTTTTCCAAAGTGGTGGTAAACAACACCGAGTAAGCGAAGGTCAGACCATTCGCCTGGAAAAGCTGGACATCGCAACTGGCGAAGCTGTTGAGTTCGCTGAAGTGCTGATGGTCGCAAACGGTGAAGAAATCAAGATCGGCGTTCCTTTCGTTGAGGGCGGCGTAATCAAAGCTGAAGTTGTTGCTCACGGTCGTGGCGAGAAAGTTAAAATCGTTAAGTTTCGTCGTCGTAAACACTACCGTAAGCAGCAGGGCCATCGTCAGTGGTTCACTGATGTGAAAATTACTGGCATCAGCGCCTAAGACCTGAGGAGAGATTTAAATGGCACATAAAAAGGCTGGCGGCTCAACTCGTAACGGTCGCGACTCAGAAGCTAAACGCCTGGGCGTTAAGCGTTTCGGTGGCGAAACCGTTCTGGCGGGTAGCATCATCGTTCGTCAACGTGGCACTAAATTCCACGCTGGTAACAACGTAGGTTGCGGTCGTGACCACACTCTGTTTGCTAAAGCAGACGGTAAAGTGAAATTTGAAGTTAAAGGCCCGAACAACCGTAAATATATCAGCATCGTTGCTGAGTAAGGTTTTCGAGGTCCGGTAACGGATTAAAGCCCCGCAACGTGTTGCGGGGCTTTTTACATTAGAAGTCCGGAAAATTTTCCGCAGGTAAAACGGGCATGAAGCAGCAGGCCGGCATAGGTATTGTTTTGGCGCTCACCACCGCAATGTGCTGGGGTGCGCTGCCCATCGCAATGAAGCAGGTTCTGGAAGTGATGGAACCGCCAACGGTGGTGTTCTATCGCTTTTTAATGGCGAGTATTGGCCTCGGGTTGATCCTGGCGATTAAAGGTAAGCTGCCGCCGCTGCGTATTTTCCGTAAACCTCGCTGGCTAATTTTACTGGCTATCGCGACGGGCGGCCTGTTCGGTAACTTCATTCTGTTCAGCTCGTCCTTGCAATATTTAAGCCCGACGGCCTCGCAGGTGATTGGTCAGCTGTCCCCGGTTGGCATGATGGTCGCCAGCGTCTTTATCCTCAAGGAGAAGATGCGCGGGACGCAGGTTATCGGCGCGATAATGCTGCTCTGCGGGCTGGTGATGTTCTTCAACACCAGCCTGATCGAGATTTTTACCCGCCTGACGGATTACACCTGGGGTGTGATTTTTGGCGTGGCTGCAGCGACGGTGTGGGTGAGCTACGGCGTCGCGCAAAAGGTATTATTGCGTCGTCTGGCATCACAGCAAATCCTGTTTTTGCTGTACACTTTATGTACTATCGCATTATTGCCGCTGGCAAAGCCGGGCGTGATATCCCAGCTAAGCGACTGGCAGCTGGCGTGCCTGATCTTTTGTGGTTTGAACACGCTGGTAGGTTATGGCGCACTCGCGGAAGCGATGGCGCGTTGGCAGGCAGCGCAGGTGAGCGCATTAATTACGCTAACTCCGCTGTTTACGCTGTTATTTTCAGATTTATTATCAATGGCCTGGCCCGATTTCTTCGTCAAACCGATGTTAAACCTGTTGGGTTATCTCGGTGCGTTTGTCGTGGTTGCGGGCGCGATGTTTTCCGCCATTGGTCATCGTCTTTGGGGACGCTGGCGTAAAAATGAAGCGGTAGTATATCCAAAATAATTCGGGTTGCAGGAAGGCGGCAAGAGAGCGAATTCCCGGGAACATAGATAGCTATGTCTCTGGAGTGAGCGAGCTCCGCCAACGCGCGTGCAGCTTGAAGTATGAAGGATATTTGTCCCCCGCTCAGGCGAATGATTTACGGAGAGTAAAATGAAGTTTGTTGATGAAGCAACGATCCTGGTCGTAGCAGGTGATGGCGGCAATGGTTGCGTGAGCTTCCGCCGTGAAAAATATATCCCGAGAGGCGGCCCGGACGGCGGCGACGGCGGTGATGGCGGCGACGTTTGGCTGGAAGCGGACGAGAACCTCAACACCCTGATCGACTACCGTTTTGAGAAAGCTTTCCGCGCTGAACGTGGGCAGAACGGGCAAAGCCGTGACTGTACCGGTAAGCGTGGTAAAGACGTATCGGTTAAGGTGCCCGTAGGGACCCGTGTTATCGATCAGGGGACCGGCGAGACCATGGGCGATATGACCAAACACGGTCAGCGTCTGATGGTCGCTAAAGGCGGCTGGCACGGCCTGGGTAACACCCGCTTTAAATCGTCCGTCAACCGTACCCCGCGTCAGAAGACGATGGGTACGCCGGGCGATAAGCGCGACCTGCAGCTTGAGCTGATGCTGCTGGCAGACGTTGGGATGCTGGGGATGCCGAATGCCGGTAAATCCACCTTCATTCGCGCCGTTTCTGCTGCGAAGCCGAAAGTCGCGGATTATCCGTTTACCACGCTGGTACCTAGTCTCGGCGTTGTGCGTATGGATAACGAGAAGAGCTTCGTCGTGGCGGATATCCCTGGGCTGATTGAGGGCGCTGCTGAAGGCGCAGGCCTTGGTATTCGCTTCCTCAAGCACCTTGAGCGCTGCCGCGTGCTGCTGCATCTCATCGATATTGAGCCGATCGACGGTTCCGATCCGGTAGAGAATGCGCGCATTATCATCGGTGAGCTGGAAAAATACAGCGAAGATCTGGCGTCAAAACCACGCTGGCTGGTCTTCAACAAGATCGACCTGATGGATAAAGCGGAAGCCGAAGCGAAGGCGAAAGCCATTGCCGAGGCGCTGGGTTGGGAAGAGAAGTTCTACCTGATTTCTGCGGCGAGCCAGCAGGGCGTGAAAGACCTGTGCTGGGATGTGATGACCTTTATCATCGAAAACCCAATCGTGCATGCGCAGGAAGATAAGCCGGCTGAAAAAGTCGAGTTTATGTGGGATGACTACCATCGCGAGCAGCTCGAAAGCGCTGAGATCGAAGTGGAAGATGACGAAGACTGGGATGACGACTGGGACGAAGACGACGAAGAAGGCGTTGAGTTCATCTACAAGCGTTAATTCTGGTTTGCATCCGTTCCCCGCGGCGTAATGCTAAGCGGGAAAAATCGCCGGATAGAACGAAAAGGGCCGCATCTGATGCGGCCCTTTTGTATTAGTTGTTTTGGTACAAATCCTTATACAGCCGGCTCTCGAAGCGCACCAGCGGAATTCGACGATTGCGCTGATCGGCTGGCGGTACCGCATAGCCTGACAGGTACTGCACGAAGGCGATTTTCTGCCCGCTGGCGCCGGTGATGAAGCCCGCCAGATTATAGACCCCCTGCAGGGAACCGGTCTTCGCGGAAACTTTACCATCAACGCCCGCCTGATGCAGGCCGGCACGGTACTGCAGCGACCCGTCATGACCGGCGAGCGGAAGCATCGAGATGAAGTTGAGTTCATTATCGTGCTGGGCAATATATTGCAGCACCTGCATCATCGTGGCGGGGGCAATCAGGTTATGGCGCGACAGGCCGGAACCGTCGGCAATAATCGTATTGCCCAAATCGACGCCGGCCTGCTGGCGCAGGATTTGGCGTACCGCATCGGAACCCGCGCGCCAGGTGCCCGGCACGCCGAGACGCGCGTGACCAATGGTGCGGAATACGGTATCGGCAATCATGTTGTCTGATTTTTTCAGCATGATGCGCAGGAGATCGTGCAGCGGAGCCGACTGGGTGGTCGCCAGCACGGTACCGGGATCGTTGGCCAGGGTTTGGCGTAGCAGGGTGCCGCTGTAGGTGATGCCGGCCTGGGTCAGTTCAGACTTAAGAATTACGCCGGCATAGCTGGCGCCGTCCTGAATGGCGAAGGCCAGCGGCAGCGGCTCGCTACGCTGCGGCAGACAGCCGGTCAGGGTGTAGCGGTTAAGATCGCCGGGAACCACGTCGAGCTCGCAGTACTGGGCTTCCGCAGAGCCGCGGGCCAGCGTGCGGACCTGGCTGAACATGGTGACCGGGTAATACGAGGCGACGCGAATAAATGCCAGGTCGCCGGGTTTCTGCGCGCTGTACAGCGAGATCGAGAAACAGTTGCGATCGACGATCGCAGCCGCCGGCGGGGCGCTAAAGCACTGCGTCATATCGTTCCACGGCCAGCCCGGCGCTTTGTCATGGCTGGCGAAGACCGAGGTATCGATCAGGACGTTCCCTTCGATCCGCTGGACGCCGGCCTTTTTGAGCGTGGCCACCATATTGCGAATATCCTGACGCCTGAGCGTAGGATCGCCGCCAAACCGGGCAATCAGGTCACCTTTCAGCACGCCGCCGTCGAGACTGCCTTTGGTTTCCAGGGTGGTGGTGAAACGGAAGTCTGGACCCAGCTGGAGAAGGGCAGCCAGGGCGGTGATCACCTTCTGAGTACTAGCCGGTAGCGCCATTTGCTGGCTGTGAAAGTCTATCTCCGGCGTCGGGGAGCCAACCTTTTGCGCCATAAAGGCGAGGTTAGCACCCGCAGGAAGCTGGTTGATGTACTCGTCAATGTTCGCCGCCTGAGCGCTAAACGCAATGCCGGCAGTCAATCCGATGATAAATCTGGAAAATCGCATAATCTCGCGCTAACAACCTGAAACCGAGCCGTCATACTACGGTGCAACACCCTGTAAAGTAAACGATGACCCATAGTGAACTTCAGGGTAAAATACGTATCAAATTGAAAATTGCTGCTGACCTGGGGAATGTTTCCCGGGTTGGTTTTCTTTTTGCTCCTGTCCTGCTTTTTGCCTGGCAGGTTGCGGAACGGGGATATCCGTTCCATGAAGGAATGATAAAGAGGTATAACAAATGCAAGCTATTCCGATGACCTTACGTGGCGCTGAAAAACTGCGCGAAGAGCTGGATTTTCTGAAATCCGTTCGTCGCCCTGAAATCATTGCAGCCATCGCCGATGCCCGCGAACATGGCGATCTCAAAGAGAACGCTGAGTACCATGCGGCCCGCGAACAGCAGGGTTTCTGTGAAGGACGTATCAAAGATATTGAGGCCAAGCTGTCCAATGCGCAGGTTATCGATATCACCAAAATGCCGAATAACGGCCGCGTGATTTTTGGTTCGACGGTGAACGTTCTGAACCTTGATACCGACGAAGAACAGATTTATCGCATCGTGGGCGACGACGAAGCTGATTTTAAGCAGAATCTTATCTCCGTGAACTCCCCGATCGCTCGCGGGCTGATCGGTAAAGAGCAGGATGATGTTGTGACAATCCGCACGCCAGGTGGCGAGGTCGAATACGAAATTATCAAGGTTGAGTACCTTTAATTCGCATTTCCCGCTACGCTGTTGATGGATTGTAAAGAAAGGAAAAAGGCCGCATAGCGGCCTTTTATCAACGTCCAGAGCATGGCATTTTGCTCGTCTACCTGCAGAAATCCCTCGTTTTACACAATGTTGTGTCGAGATTCAGGATATTCTTAGCGTGGCAGCGAGATTTTACGCTCTTTAGATGGGCGGTACAGGACCAGCGTTTTACCGATGACCTGTACGTTACAGGCGCCGGTTTCGCGTACGATAGCTTCCACGATCAGGGTTTTAGTCTCGCGGTCTTCCGAGGCAATTTTCACCTTGATGAGCTCATGGTGCTCTAACGCTTGTTCGATCTCGGCCAGTACCCCTTCGGTCAAACCATTATTGCCAAGCATAACTACCGGCTTGAGCGGATGTGCCAGACCTTTCAGGTGCTGTTTTTGTTTAGTACTCAGATTCATCGTATTTTTTTGCTTACGTTGGGATTGAAAACGGTTCATTCTACCGCCATCTCCCATATATCGCCAAACTACAGTGTCGATTTTTACGTCGCAAAGTATGATGAACCCGAAATGGGAATGTTAAATGACAGGTAAAAAGCGTTCTGCCAGTTCCAGCCGCTGGCTTCAGGAACACTTTAGCGATAAATATGTTCTCCAGGCACAGAAAAAGGGGTTACGTTCCCGAGCCTGGTTTAAACTTGATGAAATACAGCAGAGTGACAAGATTTTTAAGCCGGGGATGACGATTGTTGACCTCGGTGCTGCACCCGGAGGCTGGTCGCAATATGCGGTCACGCAGATCGGAAACAGCGGCCGCATCATCGCTTGCGATCTTTTACCGATGGATCCAATCGTTGGTGTGGACTTCCTTCAGGGCGACTTTCGTGATGAATTAGTCCTGAAAGCGTTACTTGAGCGCGTAGGTGACAGTAAAGTACAAGTTGTCATGTCCGATATGGCGCCAAACATGTGCGGAACACCGGCGGTGGATATCCCCCGGGCCATGTATTTGGTGGAACTGGCGCTTGGAATGGCTCGTGATGTATTAGCGCCAGGTGGTAGTTTTGTAGTTAAGGTGTTCCAGGGCGAAGGCTTCGATGAGTATCTAAGAGAAATTCGCTCCCTGTTTACGAAGGTCAAAGTTCGTAAGCCGGACTCTTCCCGTGCTCGTTCGCGTGAAGTGTACATTGTAGCGACCGGGCGAAAACCATAACCGGTAGATTTCAAACGAAAGTTTGAAAGAAACTGGATATAGAGTATCCTGACGCTGTTTTTAACACAGTTGTAATAAGAGGTTAATCCCTTGAGTGACATGGCGAAAAACCTAATACTCTGGCTGGTCATTGCCGTCGTGCTGATGTCAGTATTCCAGAGCTTTGGGCCCAGCGAGTCTAATGGCCGTAAGGTGGATTATTCTACCTTCCTGCAAGAGGTCAATCAGGACCAGGTTCGCGAAGCGCGTATCAACGGACGTGAGATCAACGTTACCAAGAAAGATAGTAACCGTTACACGACTTACATTCCGGTTAACGATCCGAAGCTGCTCGATAACCTGTTGACGAAAAACGTCAAAGTGGTTGGCGAACCGCCGGAAGAGCCGAGCCTGCTGGCTTCCATCTTTATTTCCTGGTTCCCGATGCTGTTGCTGATCGGCGTCTGGATCTTCTTTATGCGGCAAATGCAGGGCGGCGGCGGAAAGGGCGCGATGTCCTTCGGCAAAAGCAAAGCCCGTATGCTGACGGAAGACCAGATCAAAACCACTTTTGCTGATGTCGCGGGCTGCGATGAAGCGAAAGATGAAGTGGCCGAACTGGTGGAGTATCTGCGTGAGCCGAGCCGTTTCCAGAAGCTGGGCGGTAAAATCCCGAAAGGCGTCCTGATGGTCGGCCCTCCGGGTACGGGTAAAACGCTGCTGGCGAAAGCGATCGCCGGTGAAGCGAAAGTGCCGTTCTTTACAATTTCCGGTTCTGACTTCGTAGAAATGTTCGTCGGTGTTGGTGCATCTCGCGTGCGCGACATGTTTGAACAGGCTAAGAAAGCGGCTCCGTGCATTATCTTCATCGATGAAATCGACGCCGTCGGTCGCCAGCGTGGCGCTGGTCTGGGCGGTGGTCACGATGAGCGTGAGCAGACGCTGAACCAGATGCTGGTTGAGATGGATGGTTTCGAAGGTAACGAAGGTATTATCGTTATCGCCGCAACAAACCGTCCGGACGTTCTGGACCCTGCGCTGCTGCGTCCGGGCCGCTTCGACCGTCAGGTCGTCGTTGGTCTGCCGGATGTCCGCGGCCGTGAGCAGATCCTGAAAGTTCATATGCGTCGCGTTCCGCTGTCGCCTGATATCGATGCGGCAATCATCGCGCGTGGTACCCCGGGCTTCTCTGGTGCTGACCTGGCGAACCTGGTGAACGAAGCCGCTCTGTTTGCTGCCCGTGGCAACAAGCGTGTGGTATCGATGGTTGAGTTCGAAAAGGCAAAAGACAAAATCATGATGGGTGCGGAACGTCGCTCCATGGTGATGACGGAAGCACAGAAAGAGTCGACCGCTTACCACGAAGCAGGCCATGCGATTATCGGTCGCCTGGTGCCGGAACACGATCCGGTGCATAAGGTCACTATTATTCCGCGCGGCCGCGCGCTGGGCGTCACGTTCTTCCTGCCGGAAGGCGATGCAATCAGCGCCAGCCGTCAGAAGCTGGAAAGCCAGATTTCGACCCTGTACGGCGGCCGTCTGGCAGAAGAGATTATCTACGGCGTAGAGCATGTTTCTACCGGCGCGTCGAACGACATCAAAGTCGCGACCAACCTGGCACGTAACATGGTGACTCAGTGGGGCTTCTCCGACAAACTCGGTCCGCTGCTGTATGCGGAAGAAGAGGGTGAAGTATTCCTGGGACGTAGCGTAGCGAAAGCGAAGCATATGTCCGATGAGACCGCGCGTATCATCGACCAGGAAGTGAAATCACTGGTTGAGCGTAACTACAACCGCGCCCGTCAGATCCTCAATGACAATCTGGATATTCTGCATTCGATGAAAGATGCGCTCATGAAATATGAGACCATCGATGCACCGCAGATTGATGACCTGATGGCACGTCGTGACGTTCGTCCGCCGGCTGGTTGGGAAGATCCTGGCACCAACAATTCTGGCAATAACGGCACCCCGAGTGCGCCGCGTCCGGTCGACGAACCGCGTACGCCAAACCCGGGTAACACGATGTCAGAGCAGTTAGGCGACAAATAAGTTAGCCGCTGTTGATGTGGTTGTGCATATCTAAACCCTGGGGCGTCCGCTCTGGGGTTTTTCTTTTTATTAATCTCTCCTGATTCAGGGATCTCGTGATGAAACTTGTAGCCCAGGGCTCAACCCTCGATCTCACCCACCCGCACGTGATGGGTATCCTTAACGTTACGCCAGACTCCTTCTCCGACGGCGGGACGCACAACTCGCTGGTAGACGCGGTGAAGCACGCCAATCTGATGATTAATGCCGGGGCGACTATCATTGATATCGGCGGCGAATCGACGCGTCCGGGAGCTCTGGATGTCAGCGTTGAGGAAGAGCTGGCGCGAGTGATCCCGGCTGTGGAAGCCATTGCTCAGCGTTTTGAGGTGTGGATTTCGGTCGATACGTCGAAGCCTGAAGTGATCCGTGAGGCCGCACGGGTAGGGGCGCATATCATCAACGATATCCGTTCGTTAACGGAGCCAGGAGCGCTGGAGGCGGCGGCAGAGACCGGGCTACCGGTGTGTCTGATGCATATGCAGGGGCAGCCGAAAACCATGCAGGCTGCGCCGAAGTATGAAGACGTCTTCGCCGATGTGACGCTTTTTTTCACGGAGCATATCGTGCGCTGCGAGCGGGCTGGGATCGCAAAAGATAAATTGTTGCTCGACCCAGGATTCGGTTTCGGTAAAAATCTTTCCCATAATTATGAGCTGCTTGCTCGACTCGGTGAGTTCCATCATTTTGGTCTCCCGCTGTTGGTAGGCATGTCGCGTAAGTCGATGGTCGGCCAGTTACTGAACGTTGGGCCGACGGAGCGCCTCAGCGGTAGCCTGGCTTGCGCAGTAATTGCGGCGATGCAGGGCGCGCAGATAGTTCGCGTCCATGACGTCAAAGAAACGGTAGAAGCGCTGCGCGTGGTGGAAGCCACACTGGCCACAAAGGAAAATAAACGTTATGAGTAACCGTAAGTATTTTGGCACCGATGGTATCCGTGGCCGCGTTGGCGATGCGCCAATTACGCCGGAATTTGTGCTTAAACTGGGCTGGGCTGCAGGAAAAGTTCTCGCGCGTCACGGTTCGCGTAAAATCATTATCGGTAAAGATACCCGCATCTCTGGCTATATGCTGGAGTCGGCCCTCGAAGCAGGCCTGGCCGCAGCCGGTCTCTCCGCCTCATTCACTGGCCCAATGCCAACGCCGGCGGTGGCTTATCTGACCCGTGCTTTCCGCGCGGAGGCCGGGATCGTCATTTCAGCGTCGCATAACCCTTTCTACGATAACGGTATCAAGTTCTTTTCTATTGAAGGCACTAAGCTGCCGGATAACGTCGAAGAAGCGATTGAAGCCGAGATGGAGAAAGAGCTGACCTGCGTCGATTCCGCTGAACTAGGCAAAGCCAGCCGGATTGTCGATGCGGCCGGCCGCTACATCGAGTTCTGCAAAGGCACTTTCCCGAATGAGCTGAGCCTGAACGAGCTGAAGGTGGTTGTCGACTGCGCCCACGGCGCGACCTACCACATTGCGCCTAACGTCTTCCGCGAGCTCGGGGCACAGGTTATTGCCATGGGCTGTGAGCCCAACGGCCTTAATATCAACGAAGAGGTCGGAGCCACCGATGTTCGGGCCCTACAGGCTCGGGTGCTGGCGGAAAAGGCCGATTTGGGCATTGCCTACGACGGCGATGGCGACCGCGTCATTATGGTCGACCATGAAGGCAATAAGGTCGATGGCGACCAGATTCTCTACATCATTGCCCGCGAAGGCCTGCGTCAGGGCCAGCTGCGCGGCGGCGCCGTGGGCACGCTAATGAGTAATATGGGACTGGAGCTGGCGCTCAAACAGCTGGGCATCCCGTTTGCTCGCGCAAAAGTGGGCGACCGCTATGTGCTGGAGAAAATGCAGGAGAAAGGCTGGCGTATTGGCGCCGAAAACTCCGGCCACGTTATCCTGCTGGATAAGACGACGACCGGCGACGGCATTGTTGCAAGCCTGCAGGTCGTTGCCGCGATGGTACGTAACCATATGAGCCTGCACGATCTGTGTAGCGGCGTGAAGATGTTCCCGCAGATTCTGGTCAACGTGCGCTTTACCGATAACAGCAGCAATCCGCTTGAGCATGAGAACGTAAAAGCGGTCACCGCAGAGGTTGAGGCGGCGTTGGGTAAACGCGGCCGGGTGCTGCTACGTAAATCCGGCACCGAGCCGTTGATTCGCGTGATGGTTGAAGGCGAGCACGAAGAGCAGGTGCACGAATTCGCTCACCGCATCGCTGATGCGGTTAAAAACGCATAGCTTGTGGCGCTAAGTGATTAAAAAGGCGGCGCTTGCCGCTTTTTTAATTGCCAATAAACGGTTTTTTGCTGTTTTTTTCTGCAGTTGATACAATGCGTCGAAATTGCCCTTGCGAAGGTCATTCGCTTTGGTTAGTATTCACACCCGCTTCAGTGGGAAACGTTAATGCGTCCCGCTTTATTGGTCGAAGCAATTGGTATGCGGCGAATCCGCAAGGAACAGGTTGATTATGCAAGAAGCTCTTTTAGTTGTTTTCCTTATTGTGGCGATTGGCCTTGTTGGTCTGATCATGCTGCAGCAAGGTAAAGGCGCTGATATGGGAGCCTCGTTCGGAGCAGGCGCTTCCGGCACGTTGTTCGGTTCCAGCGGTTCTGGTAACTTCATGACCCGCATGACCGGTATTCTGGCTGCGTTGTTCTTCATCATTAGTTTGGTGCTGGGCAATATCAACAGCAACAAGACCAGTAAAGGAAGTGAGTGGGATAATCTGAGCGCGCCGAAATCCGAGCAGACTCAGCCAGCAGCGCCGGCGCAGCCGAGCAGCGATATCCCGCACTGATAAGTAGTATCTGTACCGAGGTGGTGGAATTGGTAGACACGCTACCTTGAGGTGGTAGTGCCCTAACGGGCTTGTGGGTTCGAGTCCCATCCTCGGTACCAATATTCCAAAAAAAAGACGCTGAAAAGCGTCTTTTTTTTGCCTTAAATCGACGGCTGTTTATTTATAAATAACTCTCCGCTGGCCTTGATCCCATCCAGGTCGATAAAGTCGCGCTCATCTATTTATAAGAGGTGGGTAACGCCATGCAGCATTGCAGGCTGTTAACCGTTGCCGGGTTAATGAAGAGATCGATAAGGTACTGAAGGCCGTCCGTTTGGTAGCGTAAGGTTCAAGCGTCGCCAGCAGGCGATCAATCTCCCGCGGTGGTCTGACATAGGCAATGATTATTAGATACTGCGGCCGGTAAAATTATGGGCCCCAGGTTTTATGGCGCAATTCTGGGGAAAGAAAAAAGCCGACGGATTAGCGTCGGCTGAAAGAGGAGATGAAGATAGATTATTTGTCTCTATTTTCCAGATTCTCAACCTGCGGAAGACCGGTAGTTGAAGAGGCGCTGAGCAGGCCGGATTGCGCGTAACCGAACAGCTTATCGCGGGTATCGGTAATATCCAGATTGCGCATGGTCAGCTGGCCAATACGGTCCTCTGCGGAGAACATGGAGTCGCCTTTTTCCATCGTCAGACGTTCTGCTTTATAGGTCAGGTTGTCGGAGACGGTGTTCAGAATGGAGTAATCATTACCGCGACGCAGCTCCAGCGTGACCTCACCGGTAATCGCGCTCGCCACCCAACGTTGCAGCGCGTCACGCAGCATCAGCGCCTGAGAATCAAACCAGCGTCCCTGGTACAGCAGACGACCCAGCTGACGACCGTGGGCATGGTACTGCTCAATGGTATCTTCGTTATGGATACCGGTCAGCAGACGCTCATAGGCAATATGCAGCAGCGCCATCCCCGGTGCTTCATAGATGCCGCGGCTTTTTGCTTCGATAATGCGGTTTTCAATCTGGTCACTCATGCCCAGCCCGTGACGACCGCCGATGCGGTTTGCTTCCAGCATCAGTTCCACATCATCGCTGAAGGTTTGGCCGTTGAGCGCGACCGGATGACCCTGCTCAAAGCGAATGGTCACTTCTTCCGCCGGGATCTTAACGCTCTCATCCCAGAACTTAACCCCCATGATCGGGTTGACGATTTTGACGCTGGAGTTAAGGAATTCCAGGTCCTTCGCTTCGTGGGTTGCGCCCAGCATGTTGGAGTCAGTAGAGTAGGCTTTCTCGACGGACATTTTGTAGTCAAAGCCGCAGGCAATCATAAACTCGGACATTTCCTGACGTCCGCCGAGCTCATCGATAAAGTCACTATCCAGCCACGGTTTGTAAATTTTCAGCTCAGCGTTGGTCAGCAGGCCGTAACGATAGAAGCGCTCGATATCGTTGCCTTTATAAGTGCTGCCGTCACCCCAGATGTTAACGCCATCTTCTTTCATCGCGGCAACCAGCATGGTGCCGGTAACGGCACGACCGAGCGGGGTGGTGTTAAAATAGGTCAGACCGCCGGTGGTGTTATGGAATGCGCCGCACTGGATCGCGGCAATGCCTTCAGCAACCAGCTGTTTGCGGCAGTCGATCAGACGAGCGCCCTCGGCACCGTACTCTTTGGCGCGGCGAGGAATAGCATCGTAATCCTCTTCGTCCGGCTGGCCCAGGTTAGCGGTATAGGCGTACGGCACCGCGCCTTTTTTACGCATCCACAGCAGGGCGGCGCTGGTATCCAGTCCACCAGAGAAAGCGATACCAATACGTTGACCAATCGGGAGATGCTTAAGAATCGTCGTCATAAAATAAAACCCTGCTAGATAGACTGTTGTGAGTTCGGTTTACCAGGTCCAGAACCTGTCCCATTTGACTATTCCGTTTGCCATTGAGGTTCAGGGTCATGCTTAAAAACCTTTATGTATAACCATACACGCCGGTCTTCTCGCGCTCTCCATGCCAAGGTGGCGTAAAAATTACGTCAAATGGGATATGTCCCTATTGCATGTTTATGCATTAATTGTGAGTTTTCATTTAATCATCTTTTATGGATGACAGGAAGTGATTCATTACTTTTTTGCTAAAAAAGGGCGAAATGCCAGCACAAACGGGAAGCGGGCAATGTGAAATACATGTTGACAAAATATAGGGTTTATCAATACACTTTACCACGATTTTATGTCCCGTCCTCGGTACCAAATCCCAGCAGTATTTGCGTCTTTTGCTCAATAAGAGTAAAATATGCCACGTTTCAGGCGCGGGGTGGAGCAGCCTGGTAGCTCGTCGGGCTCATAACCCGAAGGTCGTCGGTTCAAATCCGGCCCCCGCAACCACTTTCCCTTTGAGTACTTTTTCAAATATACTGTGAGGACCTGGTCCTTCGTAGCCGAATTTGAAAGAATTCTCCTGGAAGTGTTCCAGATCGCAGTTGCGATCGCAGGGTTCAGTTATCTAAAACCCCGATTTATCGGGGTTTTTTGTTATCTGACTTCAGAATAACTGGGCTATACGCCCTTTTTTTATGTCTTGGGGGTGGGTTTGTCCACATTAGAGCAAAAATTAACAGAGATGCTCACTGCGCCGGTTGAAGCGCTTGGCTTTGAGCTGGTCGGCATCGAATTCGTTCGTGGTCGCACTTCCACACTGCGCATCTATATTGATAGTGATAATGGCATCAATGTTGATGATTGTGCTGATGTTAGCCACCAGGTCAGTGCTGTCATGGACGTCGAAGATCCGATCACCGTTGCTTATAACCTGGAAGTATCTTCACCTGGTCTCGATCGCCCGATGTTTACCGCCGAACACTATGCGCGTTTTTCCGGTGAGGAAGTTTCGCTGGTACTGCGTATGGCGGTTCAAAATCGCCGCAAATGGCAGGGCATTATCAAAGCGGTAGATGGTGAAATGATCACGGTAACCGTCGAAGGCAAAGATGAAGTGTTCGCGCTGAGTAACATCCAGAAGGCGAACCTGGTTCCCCACTTTTAACAGTCTGGATTGAGGTGAAAGGCCCCGATGAACAAAGAAATTTTGGCTGTTGTTGAAGCCGTTTCCAACGAAAAGGCGCTGCCGCGCGAGAAGATTTTCGAAGCGCTGGAAAGCGCTCTGGCAACGGCTACAAAGAAAAAATACGAACAAGAGATCGACGTGCGTGTGAGCATCGATCGTCGTAGCGGTGATTTTGATACCTTCCGTCGCTGGTTGGTCGTTGAAGAAGTTACCCAGCCGACTCGCGAAATTACGCTTGAAGCGGCGCGTTACGAAGACGAAAGCATGAATCCTGGTGACTTTGTCGAAGACCAGATTGAATCCGTCACCTTCGACCGCATCACCACGCAAACGGCAAAACAGGTTATCGTACAGAAAGTACGTGAAGCCGAACGTGCAATGGTTGTCGATCAGTTCCGCGAGCACGAAGGTGAAATCATCACCGGCGTGGTGAAAAAAGTGAACCGCGATAACATCACTCTGGATCTGGGCAGCAATGCTGAAGCCGTGATCCTGCGTGAAGATATGCTGCCGCGTGAAAACTTCCGTCCAGGCGACCGTATTCGCGGCGTTCTGTACGCGGTACGTCCGGAAGCGCGCGGCGCTCAGCTGTTCGTTACCCGTTCTAAGCCGGAAATGCTGATCGAACTGTTCCGCATTGAGGTGCCGGAAATCGGTGAAGAAGTCCTCGAGATTAAAGCCGCCGCTCGCGATCCGGGTTCCCGTGCGAAAATCGCGGTGAAAACCAACGATAAGCGTATCGATCCAGTTGGCGCCTGCGTCGGCATGCGCGGTGCGCGCGTTCAGGCGGTTTCTACCGAACTGGGCGGCGAGCGTATCGATATCGTCCTGTGGGATGATAACCCGGCGCAGTTCGTGATTAACGCGATGGCTCCGGCTGACGTGGCGTCTATCGTGGTGGATGAAGACAAACACACCATGGATATCGCCGTTGAAGCGGGCAATCTGGCGCAGGCGATCGGCCGTAACGGTCAGAACGTGCGTCTGGCATCGCAGCTGAGCGGCTGGGAACTCAACGTGATGACCGTTGATGACCTGCAGGCTAAGCATCAGGCTGAAGCCCATGCGGCGATTGATACTTTCACCAAGTATCTCGATATTGATGAAGATTTCGCTACGATGTTGGTTGAAGAAGGTTTCGCCACTCTGGAAGAACTGGCATATGTGCCGGTGAAAGAACTGCTGGAAATCGACGGTCTGGATGAAGCCACCGTTGAAGCACTTCGTGAGCGTGCGAAAAATGCGCTGACCACGTTGGCGCTGGCTCAGGAAGAAAGCCTGGGAGACACTAAACCTGCCGATGATTTACTGAATCTGGAAGGTCTGGAACGTCTGATGGCTTTCAAACTGGCTGCCCGTGGCGTTTGTACGCTGGAAGATCTCGCCGAGCAGGGCATTGATGATCTGGCTGATATCGAAGGGTTGACCGACGAAAAAGCCGGAGAGCTCATCATGGCCGCCCGTAATATTTGTTGGTTCGGCGACGAAGCGTAATAAACTGTAGCAGGAAGGAACAGCATGACAGATGTGACCATTAAAGCGCTGGCCTCAGAGATTCAGACCTCTGTGGATCGCCTGATACAGCAATTTGCTGATGCAGGGATCCGCAAATCGGTCGATGACTCTGTGACCGCGCAAGAGAAGCAAACCTTGTTGACGCACCTGAACCGTGAACACGGCTCGGCGCCCGACAAGCTGACGCTGCAGCGCAAAACGCGCAGCACGTTAAATATTCCAGGTACCGGTGGAAAGAGCAAATCGGTACAAATCGAAGTCCGCAAGAAACGCACCTTTGTGAAACGCGATCCGCAAGAGGCAGAACGCCTTGCCGCGGAAGAGCAGGCGCAGCGTGAAGCGGAAGAGCAGGCCCATCGTGAAGCTGAAGAAACGGCTAAGCGAGAGGCGCAATTAAAAGCTGAACGTGAGGCCGCAGAACAAGCTAAACGTGAAGTCGCTGATAAAGCGAAACGTGAAGCTGCGGAAAAAGACAAAGTGAGCAATCAACAAACCGACGACATGACTAAAACCGCCCAGGCTGAAAAGAGCCGCCGTGAAAACGAAGCTGCAGAGCTGAAGCGTAAATCGGAAGAAGAAGCACGTCGCAAGCTTGAAGAAGAAGCGCGCCGCGTGGCGGACGATGCACGCCGTATGGCTGCCGAAAATGAAAAGAACTGGACCGAAACGCCAGAAACGCCTCCTGAAGAAACCTCTGACTATCACGTGACCACGTCTCAGCATGCCCGTCAGGCAGAAGACGACAACGACCGTGAAGTTGAAGGCGGTCGCGGCCGTGGCCGTAACGCCAAAGCAGCACGCCCTCAGAAGAAAGGCAACAAGCACGCTGAATCCAAAGCCGATCGCGAAGAAGCCCGTGCGGCCGTACGCGGTGGTAAAGGCGGCAAGCGTAAAGGTTCTTCCCTGCAGCAGGGCTTCCAGAAGCCGGCTCAGGCCGTGAACCGTGACGTCATCATTGGCGAAACCATCACCGTTGGCGATCTGGCTAACAAGATGGCGGTCAAAGGCTCTCAGGTCATCAAAGCGATGATGAAGCTGGGCGCAATGGCGACCATCAACCAGGTCATCGACCAGGAAACCGCACAGCTGGTTGCCGAAGAGATGGGCCACAAAGTTATCCTGCGTCGTGAAAACGAGCTGGAAGAAGCGGTAATGAGCGACCGTGATACCGGCGCCGCGGCAGAAGCCCGTGCACCGGTTGTGACCATCATGGGTCACGTTGACCACGGTAAAACCTCTCTGCTCGACTATATCCGTTCAACGAAAGTTGCCTCCGGCGAAGCGGGTGGTATTACCCAGCACATCGGTGCGTACCACGTTGAAACTGAAAACGGCATGATCACCTTCCTGGATACCCCGGGCCACGCCGCGTTTACCTCGATGCGTGCTCGTGGTGCTCAGGCAACGGATATCGTTGTTCTGGTTGTTGCCGCGGACGATGGCGTGATGCCGCAGACTATCGAAGCTATCCAGCATGCGAAAGCAGCGCAGGTGCCGGTCGTCGTTGCGGTCAACAAAATCGATAAGCCAGAAGCTGATATGGACCGTGTTAAAACCGAACTGTCTCAGTACGGCGTTATGCCGGAAGAGTGGGGCGGCGAGTCTCAGTTCATCCCTGTTTCTGCGAAAGCCGGTACCGGTATTGACGATCTGCTGAACGCCATCCTGCTGCAGGCTGAAGTTCTGGAGCTGAAAGCCGTTCGCAACGGTATGGCAAGCGGCGCGGTCATCGAATCCTTCCTGGATAAAGGTCGTGGTCCGGTAGCTACCGTTCTGGTACGTGAAGGTACTCTGAACAAGGGCGATATCGTTCTGTGTGGCTTCGAATACGGCCGCGTTCGTGCAATGCGTAACGAACTGGGTCAGGAAGTGCTGGAAGCGGGTCCGTCCATTCCGGTTGAAATCCTCGGCCTGTCCGGCGTTCCGGCTGCGGGCGACGAAGTGACCGTTGTTCGTGACGAGAAAAAAGCGCGTGAAGTTGCGCTGTATCGTCAGGGCAAATTCCGCGAAGTCAAACTGGCGCGTCAGCAGAAGTCTAAGCTTGAGAACATGTTCGCTAACATGACCGAAGGCGAAGTTCACGAAGTGAACGTGGTACTGAAAGCGGACGTTCAGGGCTCTGTAGAAGCTATCTCTGACTCTTTACTGAAACTGTCCACCGACGAAGTTAAAGTGAAGATCATTGGTTCTGGCGTAGGTGGTATCACCGAAACCGACGCGACCCTGGCTGCGGCATCCAACGCTATCCTGGTTGGCTTCAACGTGCGTGCTGATGCATCTGCTCGCAAAGTGATTGAATCTGAAAGCCTGGATCTGCGCTACTACTCCGTCATCTATAACCTGATCGACGAAGTTAAAGCAGCAATGAGCGGCATGCTGTCTCCGGAACTGAAACAGCAGATCATTGGTCTGGCTGAAGTGCGTGATGTGTTCAAATCGCCGAAATTTGGCGCCATCGCGGGCTGTATGGTTACCGAAGGCACGATTAAGCGTCACAACCCAATCCGCGTACTGCGTGACAACGTGGTTATCTATGAAGGCGAGCTGGAATCCCTGCGCCGCTTCAAAGATGACGTTAACGAAGTCCGTAACGGTATGGAATGTGGTATCGGCGTTAAGAACTACAACGACGTTCGCGTTGGCGATATGATCGAAGTGTTCGAAATCATCGAAATCCAACGTACCATCGCGTAATCTTGGTCGACTATTGGGCCGCAGCGCCTTGTGCTGCAGCTCAAAATTGACGAAAGATCGCCGAGGGTAAGCCGGGTCAGCGAAGCGCCACCCGGCAATCATTTTAAAAAGGGGCTTATAGCCCCTTTTTTGTCTTTATTCTGGAGAATTTATTATGGCGAAAGAATTTGGTCGCCCGCAGCGCGTAGCTCAGGAGATGCAAAAAGAGATTGCTATCATCCTGCAGCGCGAAATTAAAGATCCGCGCCTGGGCATGATGACTACCGTCTCTGGTGTAGAAATGTCCCGCGATCTGGCCTATGCCAAAGTGTTTGTGACGTTCCTGAACGACAAAGATGAAGCCGCTGTTAAAGCGGGCATTAAAGCGCTGCAGGAAGCATCCGGATTTATCCGCTCGCTGCTGGGTAAAGCGATGCGTCTGCGTATCGTGCCGGAACTGACCTTCTTCTACGACAACTCGCTGGTCGAAGGGATGCGCATGTCTAACCTGGTGACCAGCGTGGTGAAGCATGACGATGAGCGTCGTGTGAATCCGGACGACGTCAAGGAGGACTAATGAGTCGTCCTCGTCGTCGCGGCCGCGATGTGCACGGCGTACTTTTGCTGGATAAACCCCAGGGGGCTTCCAGCAATGACGTACTGCAAAAAGTAAAACGTATTTATAACGCTAACCGGGCAGGACATACCGGTGCGCTGGATCCGCTGGCAACCGGCATGCTGCCGATTTGCCTCGGAGAAGCGACCAAGTTTTCCCAGTACCTGCTCGATTCTGACAAGCGTTACCGCGTAATTGCCAAACTGGGTCAACGCACCGATACCTCTGATGCCGATGGTCAGGTGGTGGAAGAGCGTCCGCTGGCCTTCAGCGACGCTCAGCTGGCTTCCGCGCTGGAAGGCTTTCGCGGCGAGACTCAGCAGGTGCCGTCAATGTATTCGGCGCTGAAGTACCAGGGTAAAAAGCTGTACGAATATGCCCGCCAGGGGATTGACGTCCCGCGCGAAGCCCGGCCGATTACCGTCTACGAGCTGCTGTTTATTCGCCATGAAGGCGATGAGCTTGAGCTGGAAATCCACTGTTCAAAAGGGACCTATATTCGTACGATTATCGACGATTTAGGCGAAAAGCTAGGCTGTGGCGCGCACGTGATTTTCCTGCGCCGCTTGGCCGTCAGCAAATATCCTGTTGAACGTATGGTGACGCTCGAACAGCTGCATGCGCTGGTTGAACAGGCGCAAGAGCAGGATATTCCTGCCGCGCAGCTGCTCGATCCGCTGCTGATGCCGATGGACAGCCCGGCGTCGGATTATCCGCTGGTTAATATTCCAGAAACGTCGGCGGTATACTTTAAAAACGGTAATCCGGTCCGCACTTCGGGAGCGCCGAAGCAGGGGCTGGTACGCGTAACGGAAGGCGAAGACGAGAAGTTTCTCGGGATGGGTGAAATTGATGACGAGGGCCGCGTGGCGCCGCGTCGTCTGGTCGTTGAATACCCTGCCTGAGGGCTGTTCTTGCGATAAAAGCTGGCTGCGAGTAGAATATCGCCGCCTGACGTCCGCAAAAGTGTTTTAACATTTTCGGGCGTCGCATCAGGGGTCGCTGAATTAGAGATCGGCACCCTTTCTTTCTTTTAATTTTTGGAGTTTTAAAATGTCTCTAAGCGTTGAAGCTAAAGCAAAAATCGTTTCTGAGTTTGGTCGTGGCGAAAACGACAGCGGTTCTACCGAAGTTCAGGTTGCACTGCTGACTGCCCAGATTAACCATCTGCAGGGTCACTTCTCCGAGCATAAAAAAGATCACCACAGCCGTCGTGGTCTGCTGCGCATGGTTTCCCAGCGTCGTAAACTGCTCGACTACCTGAAACGTAAAGATGTTGCACGTTACTCTTCGCTGATCGAGCGTCTGGGTCTGCGTCGCTAATTCTGCGAGTTTCAGAAAAAGGGGCCTCAGGGCCCCTTTTTTCGACCAGGCGGCAGCAATTAGCTAAAAACTCATGTATTGTTGCTATTAATGATCTTCGTGCAGAGGTTCGCGCGGCTAATGAGAGGCTTCATCCGCAGGGGCGGGTAAAGGTTGTCATTAGTCGCGAGGATGCAGAAGATCGGGTCATCTGACGCTATATCCTTGATATAGCGTCACTTTTTGATAAAAGGATAGAATTTTGCTAAATCCGATCGTTCGTAAATTCCAGTACGGCCAACACACTGTCACTCTGGAAACCGGCATGATGGCACGTCAGGCCACTGCCGCCGTCATGGTAAGCATGGATGACACTGCGGTATTCGTGACCGTTGTCGGCCAGAAGAAAGCGAAGCCAGGCCAGGACTTCTTCCCGCTGACCGTAAACTATCAAGAACGTACCTACGCAGCAGGTAAAATCCCGGGTGGTTTCTTCCGTCGCGAAGGCCGTCCAAGCGAAGGCGAAACCCTGATTGCGCGTCTGATTGACCGCCCGGTTCGTCCGCTGTTCCCGGAAGGTTTCGTTAACGAAGTTCAGGTTATTGCCACCGTTGTTTCCGTTAACCCGCAGGTTAACCCGGACATCGTTGCCATGATCGGTGCTTCCGCTGCGCTGTCTCTGTCCGGTATTCCGTTTAACGGTCCTATCGGCTCCGCGCGCGTGGGCTACATTAACGACCAGTACGTACTGAACCCGACTCAGGATGAGCTGAAAGAAAGTAAGCTGGACCTGGTTGTTGCCGGTACCGAAGCTGCGGTCCTGATGGTTGAATCCGAAGCAGAACTGCTGAGCGAAGACCAGATGCTGGGCGCGGTGGTATTCGGCCACGAGCAGCAGCAGATTGTTATTCAGACCATCAATGACCTGGTGAAAGAAGCGGGTAAACCGCGCTGGGAATGGCAGCCGGAAGTCGTAGACGCCGCGCTGAATGCCCGCGTTGCAGCCCTGGCTGAAGCTCGCCTGAGCGATGCTTACCGCATCACTGACAAACAAGAGCGCTATGCTCAGATTGGTGTGATCAAAGCTGAAACTATCGCTACGCTGACTGCTGAAGATGAAGCCCTGGACGCTAACGAGCTGGGTGAAATTCTGCACGCTATCGAGAAAAATGCCGTTCGTAGCCGCGTACTGGCAGGCGAACCGCGCATCGATGGCCGTGAAAAAGATATGATTCGTGGTCTGGACGTTCGTACCGGCGTACTGCCGCGTACCCACGGTTCCGCACTGTTCACCCGTGGTGAAACTCAGGCGCTGGTTACCGCGACCCTGGGCACCGCGCGTGACGCGCAGAACATCGATGAGCTGATGGGCGATCGTACCGACTCCTTCCTGTTCCACTACAACTTCCCTCCGTACTCCGTAGGCGAGACCGGAATGGTAGGTTCACCGAAGCGTCGTGAAATTGGTCACGGTCGTCTGGCTAAGCGCGGCGTACTGGCCGTAATGCCGACCACCGAAGAATTCCCGTACACCGTCCGCGTGGTTTCTGAAATTACCGAATCTAACGGTTCTTCTTCCATGGCTTCCGTTTGCGGTGCCTCTCTGGCGCTGATGGACGCTGGCGTGCCGATTAAAGCCTCCGTTGCGGGTATCGCAATGGGTCTGGTGAAAGAAGGCGACAACTATGTCGTTCTCTCCGATATTCTCGGCGACGAAGATCACCTGGGCGATATGGACTTCAAAGTTGCGGGTTCCCGCGACGGTATCTCTGCGCTGCAGATGGATATCAAAATTGAAGGTATCACCAAAGAGATCATGCAGGTTGCGCTGAACCAGGCTAAAGGTGCGCGTCTGCACATCCTGGGCGTAATGGAGCAGGCGATTAACGCGCCGCGCGGCGACATCTCCGAATTCGCACCGCGTATCCACACCATCAAGATCAGCCCGGACAAGATCAAAGACGTGATCGGTAAGGGTGGTTCCGTCATCCGTGCGCTGACTGAAGAAACCGGCACCACCATCGAAATCGAAGATGACGGTACCGTGAAAATCGCAGCGACCGACGGCGACAAAGCGTTGCACGCTATTCGTCGTATCGAAGAGATTACCGCTGAGATCGAAGTTGGTCGTATCTACAATGGTAAAGTGACCCGTATCGTTGACTTTGGCGCATTCGTTGCCATCGGCGGCGGTAAAGAAGGTCTGGTGCATATTTCTCAGATCGCCGACAAGCGCGTTGAGAAAGTGACCGATTACCTGCAGATGGGTCAGGAAGTGCCGGTTAAGGTTCTGGAAGTTGACCGTCAGGGCCGCGTCCGTCTGAGCATCAAAGAAGCAACTGAGCAGACTCAGCCTGTAAGCGCACCGGAAGCTCCGGTCGCTGAGCAGGGCGAGTAAGGTTGCCGTTTGCCCTCCGCGTTTGCGGAGGGTGTATTACGGGCAGGACGCCTTGTTTGCAGCCGGGGAACTGGACGTTCATCCAATCGTTGTCTTCGGGAGTGGGAAATGAAGCCTTTTTTGCGCTGGTGTTTCGTGGCGACAGCTCTCACGCTGGCAGGATGCAGCAACTCTGCCTGGCGTAAGGACGCAGTCCTCGCGGTGCCATTGCAACCGACTTTGCAGCAAGAAGTGATTCTGGCGCGCATGGAACAAATTCTTGCCAGTCGGGCTTTAACCGATGATGAACGCGCACAGCTTTTATATGAGCGCGGAGTGTTGTATGATAGTCTCGGTCTGAGGGCATTAGCGCGAAACGATTTTTCACAAGCGCTGGCAATCCGACCTGATATGCCCGAAGTATTCAACTACTTAGGCATATATTTAACGCAGGCAGGTAATTTTGATGCTGCCTATGAAGCGTTTGATTCTGTACTTGAGCTTGATCCAACTTATAACTACGCGCACTTAAATCGCGGCATCGCCCTGTATTACGGGGGTCGTGCTAAGTTAGCGCAAGATGATCTGCTGGCGTTTTATCAAGACGATCCCAATGATCCTTTCCGTAGCCTGTGGCTTTACCTCGCTGAGCGCAAACTCGACGAGAAGCAGGCGCTTGAAGCACTGAAACAGCGCTTCGAGAAATCGGACAAAGAGCAATGGGGATGGAACATTGTCGAGTTCTACCTTAACGATATTAGCGAAAAAACGCTGATGGATCGTTTGAAGGCAGACGCAACGGATAACACCTCGCTCGCTGAGCATCTCAGTGAAACCAACTTCTATTTAGGTAAGTACTACCTAAGTCTGGGGGACAAGGACAGCGCTACGGCACTGTTCAAACTGGCGGTCGCAAACAACGTTCACAACTACGTTGAGCACCGATACGCATTGTTGGAATTATCGCTCTTGGGCCAGGAGCAAGATGACCTGGCAGAATCGGACCAGCAATAGCTGACGAACAAACATCAGCCCATTTTTTTATTGCCATCACCTTCGCGGGTGAGGGCGTTGTTGTTCGTTAATACACCTACTTTGAGCCGGTTCACACTTTTCAATGAAAATTACTGTAAATTTTCACGTTGAGTTATGTAGACTGGCCGCCATTAATTTTGAGGCACACGTACTACATGGCTGAATTCGAAACCACTTTTGCAGATCTGGGCCTGAAGGCTCCTATCCTTGAAGCCCTTAACGATCTGGGTTACGAAAAACCATCTCCGATCCAGGCTGAGTGCATTCCGCACCTGCTGGGCGGCCGCGACGTTCTGGGTATGGCCCAGACGGGTAGCGGTAAAACCGCAGCGTTCTCTTTACCGCTGTTGAACAATCTTGATCCTGAGCTCAAAGCACCGCAAATTCTGGTGCTGGCGCCGACCCGCGAACTGGCGGTACAGGTTGCTGAAGCGATGACGGACTTCTCTAAACATATGCGCGGCGTAAACGTGGTAGCCCTTTACGGCGGCCAGCGTTATGACGTGCAGCTGCGTGCTCTGCGCCAGGGACCACAAATTGTTGTGGGTACCCCGGGTCGTCTGCTTGACCACCTGAAGCGCGGTACTCTGGATCTCTCTAAGCTGAGCGGTCTGGTGCTGGATGAAGCTGATGAAATGCTACGCATGGGCTTTATCGAAGACGTAGAAACGATTATGGCTCAGATCCCGGAAGGTCATCAGACCGCTCTGTTCTCTGCCACTATGCCGGAAGCGATCCGTCGTATTACCCGCCGCTTTATGAAAGAGCCGCAGGAAGTGCGCATCCAGTCCAGCGTAACCACTCGCCCGGACATCAGCCAGAGCTACTGGACTGCTTACGGTATGCGTAAAAACGAAGCGCTGGTGCGTTTCCTGGAAGCGGAAGATTTTGATGCGGCGATTATCTTCGTGCGTACCAAAAACGCGACCCTGGAAGTGGCCGAAGCGCTGGAGCGTAGCGGCTATAACAGCGCCGCGCTGAACGGTGATATGAACCAGTCCCTGCGTGAGCAGACTCTGGAACGTCTGAAAGACGGTCGTCTGGACATCCTGATTGCTACCGACGTTGCGGCCCGCGGCCTTGACGTAGAGCGTATCAGCCTGGTTGTTAACTACGACATCCCAATGGACTCCGAATCTTACGTTCACCGTATCGGCCGTACCGGTCGTGCAGGTCGTGCAGGTCGTGCGCTGCTGTTCGTTGAGAACCGCGAACGCCGTCTGCTGCGTAACATCGAACGCACCATGAAGCTGACCATTCCGGAAGTCGAGCTGCCGAACGCAGAGCTGCTGGGCAAACGCCGTCTGGAAAAATTCGCCGCTAAGGTTCAGCAGCAGCTGGAAAGCAGCGATCTGGATCAGTACCGTGCGCTGCTGGCGAACATCAAACCGTCCGCTGAAGGTGAAGAGCTGGATATCGAAACTCTGGCCGCAGCTCTGCTGAAAATGGCTCAGGGCGAACGTCCTCTGATCCTGCCGCCGGATGCGCCGATGCGTCCTAAACGCGAATTCCGCGATCGCGACGATCGTTTTGAACGTCGTAATGACCGTAACGATCGCAATGACCGTGGCCCGCGCGGCGACCGTCCTGAGCGTAGCGGTGAAGATCGTCCTAAACGCGAGCGTCGCGATGTTGGCGATATGGAACTGTATCGTATTGAAGTGGGCCGCGACGATGGTGTTGAAGTTCGTCACATTGTTGGCGCTATCGCTAACGAAGGCGACATCAGCAGCCGTTACATCGGTAACATCAAGCTGTTTGGCACCCACTCCACGATCGAGCTGCCGAAAGGCATGCCGGGCGAAGTGCTGCAGCACTTTACTCGTACCCGTATCCTGAACAAACCGATGAACATGCAGCTGATGGGCGATGCCCAGCCGCGCCCTGAGCGTAGCGGTGAACGTCGTGGCGGCGGTGAGCGTCGTGAAGGCGGCCGTGCCTTCGGTGGCGAACGTCGTGAAGGCGGTCGTGCTTTCGGCGGTGAACGTCGCGAAGGCGGTCGTGGTGATGGTCGTCGTTTCAGCGGCGAACGTCGTGAAGGCCATGCTCCTCGTCGTGAAGGTCATGCTCCGCGCCGTGATGATTCAGCGCCGCGTCGCGAAGATTCCGCCCCGCGTCGTGATGACTCATCAAGCCGTCGTCGTTTCGGTGGCGATGCGTAATTAGCGCTCGCTAGCGTAAAGTAAATGATACAGCCCCGATCTTAACGATTGGGGCTTTTTTTATTTCAATCGTACTCGTGTACTGGTACAGTGCTGCACGCTAACGATGAGCAAAGTATTATTGACTGGAGATTACGCTAAATGGCGACACTAACCACTACGGCATCGCGCCCGTCCTTATTCGGCGGCGTGGTGATTATCGGCGGAACCATTATTGGCGCGGGCATGTTCTCGCTGCCGGTAGTTATGTCCGGCGCGTGGTTCTTCTGGTCGCTGGCGGCTCTGGTTTTCACCTGGTTCTGCATGCTGCATTCCGGGCTGATGATTCTGGAAGCCAACCTGAATTACCGCATTGGGTCCAGCTTCGATACCATCACCAAAGATCTGCTCGGCAAGGGCTGGAACCTGATTAACGGCGTGTCGATTGCCTTTGTGCTCTATATTCTGACCTACGCCTACATCTCGGCCAGCGGCTCAATTCTGCATCATACCTTTTCCGAGATGTCGCTCAACGTTCCGGCGCGAGCGGCAGGATTTGGCTTTGCCCTGCTGGTGGCGTTTGTCGTGTGGCTGAGTACCAAAGCGGTAAGCCGAATGACGGCGATTGTTCTGGGGGCGAAGGTCATTACGTTCTTTCTGACCTTCGGGAGCCTGCTGGGGCACGTACAGCCGACGACGTTGTTCAACGTTGCCGAACAAAACGCATCCTATATGCCGTACCTGCTGATGACCCTGCCGTTCTGCCTGGCATCCTTCGGCTATCACGGCAACGTCCCAAGCCTGATGAAGTACTACGGCAAAGATCCCCGCACCATTACCCGCTGTCTGGTCTACGGTACGCTGCTGGCGCTGGGGCTGTACGTAATCTGGCTGCTGGTGACCATGGGCAATATCCCGCGCGCGGAGTTTATCGGCATCGCGCAGAAGGGCGGTAACATTGATGTGCTGGTACAGGCGCTGAGCGGCGTGCTGAACAGCCGCAGCCTGGATCTGCTGCTGGTGGTGTTCTCAAACTTTGCGGTGGCCAGCTCGTTCCTCGGAGTTACGCTGGGACTGTTTGACTATCTGGCTGACCTGTTCGGTTTTGATGACTCTGCGCTGGGGCGCTTTAAGACCGCGATCCTGACCTTCGTACCGCCGGTTATCGGCGGCCTGCTGTGGCCGAACGGCTTCCTGTATGCCATCGGCTATGCGGGACTGGCGGCAACGATCTGGGCGGCAATCGTCCCGGCTCTGCTGGCCCGCGCATCGCGTAAACGCTTCGGTAGCCCACAATTCCGCGTTTGGGGTGGAAAGCCGATGATTGCGCTGATCCTGTTATTCGGCGTCGGCAACGTTATCGTGCACTTCTTATCGAGCTTTAACCTACTGCCGGTTTATCAATAAATTCGTCAGCTTTCCGGCTGGGGCTACGCTCAGCCGGGAAGCTGCGACAGATGTTAACCCAATAATTCCTCTTTCACCTGCATCGCCAGCTCAAACGAGTGCAGGCGCGCCTGATGATCGAAAATCTGGCCGTTAACCATCAGCTCGTCGGCCTGCGTTTCGCGCAATATCGACTCCAGACCGTGACGTACCTTCGCTTTATCCCCAACCAGAGACATGCTCAGCGCCTGCTGTACGCCGTATTGCTCGGAGGCGGACCACAGCTGGTGCATATTCTCCACCGGCGGCGGCAGCTGGCCGGTTTCACCGCGGCGTAGCTTAGCGAAAGCCTGCTGCATTGAGGTGAACAGGAACTCCGCATCGCGGTTGCTGTCGGCGGCAATAATATTGATGCAGACCATCGCGTACGGTTTTTCCAGCCGCGCGGAGGGCTTGAAATGAGTACGGTAGAGGTGCAGGGCCTGGAACAGCATCTCCGGCGCAAAGTGCGAAGCGAAGGCAAACGGCAGGCCGAGCTGCGCTGCCAGCTGGGCGCCGTAGAGGCTGGAGCCAAGCAGCCACACCGGGATCTGCTCGCCATAGCCGGGCACCGGGCGCACGTGCGGATTCGGATCGCGGGCATCGAACCAGTCAACCAGCTCCGCAACATCGCGCGGGAAGTTATCGACGTCACCGCTCATATGGCGGCGCAGCGCGCGCATGGTGGGCTGATCGCTACCCGGGGCGCGCCCGAGACCGAGGTCGATACGGCCGGGGTAGAGGGTATTCAGCGTGCCAAACTGTTCGGCAATCACCAGCGGCGAGTGGTTGGGCAGCATCACGCCGCCGGAACCGAGGCGCAGGGTGCGGGTGTTGGCCGCCAGATAGCCGATAAGCACCGAGGTCGCGGCGCTGGCAATACCGACCATATTATGGTGCTCTGCCAGCCAGTAGCGGTGATAGCCGCGTTTTTCAGCCAGCTGCGCCAGGTCTAACGAGTGGGAGAAGGCTTCTTTTGCCGAAGAACCCTGCGGGATCGGCGCCAGATCGAGCACCGAGAACGGAACAGATTTGTCAGTCATAAAGGCTCACTTTGCTACAGCATAGTCATCAGATTGAAGGTCTTCTTCCAGCCTGGCGCATCCGGGACGCGCTGGCCAGAAAAGCTGCGACTTCAATAGTGCATTAAAAAGTGATGATAGCTATTAACAAAGTGAGCGGTTTATCAGCTCTGTAATTCCAGTCCTGCCAGCCGCTTCCAGTAACCATTGCACTCGCTGTTGGCGGTGAGCGGCAGCGGCGAGGCGCCGTTTTCGTTTGCCCGGAAGGCGTCAAGCATGGCAAAGACGTTGTTATCCAGCGCCGACAGGCGAACCATATCGACCAGGCCGCGCATCGACGCCAGCTCATTACCAAGGTTATAGACGTATCCGCTCATGGTCTGAATGCCGTTGAGCACGAACACCTGCTGGTTTTCCTGCGAAAGCACGTCGCGGCCGTTGGGGTATTTGATGCAGCAGGTTTCACACTCATCCTTCGGTTTGTCTTCAGAGCGGGCGGTAAAGCAACGCGCAGAGTAGGCCAGCGGCAGGTGGCCATAGCTCAGCACTTCAACCTCGAACTGCTTGCGGATCCCCAGCTCTTCACACTGCGTCAGCAGGTTCATCAGCCAGTCGCGGGAAAGCTCGACCGGCATGCACCAGCGCACCATTCCCTGCTTGAGCAGCAGGCGCAGGGTCACGGCGTTATAGCAGTTGAGCGCATGGCCGGCGACAAACGGCAGCTTACGCTCAGCGCACATATTGACGACGCCCAGATCGCTGGCCTCAATCAAAAACTCGCCGTTCTCGACGTAGCGTTTAAGCTCCCCCAGCTCAGAGGAGGCCTGAACCAGGGCGAGGGTCGAGAGGACCACCTGCTTCCCGCTGGCCGCCAGCATTTTCGCCATATCGATCCAGTCGCCGACCTTGGTCGCGCGGCGCTTGCTGCACACCGCTTCGCCGAGATAAATCGTGTCGGCGTTACAGCCTGCCGCCTGCTGATAAAAATCTTCCAGCGTCTCTTTTGGCCAGTAGTACAACACCGGCCCTAACGAATATTTCATCACGTTTCTCACTGCCATTTACGGTGATATGCGCCAAGGGTGGTTTGCGTCCCCTCGGACATTGAGCCGAGAGTCTCCATCCATGCGGATTGTGGGACAAAGTCTTGTGGGGAGGCCTTGCAGCGATCGATTGCCTGACGCCAGACTTTCGCCACCTGGGTGACATAGGCCGGGCTGCGCTGTCGGCCCTCAATTTTCACCGAGGCAATATTCGCCGCCATCAGCTCCGGCAGCAGCTCAAGGGTATTCAGGCTGGTTGGCTCTTCCAGTGCGTGATAGCGCTCGCCGTCCACCAGATAGCGGCCTTTACACAGGGTGGGGTAGCCGGCATTTTCGCCGTCCTGATAACGGTCAATCAGGACTTCGTTAAGGCGTGACTCCAGGCCCTGCGGAGTCTGCTGCCAGCGAACGAAGCGCGCGGGCGAACAGGCGCCGACGGTATTCGGCGACTCGCCGGTCAGATACGAGGAGAGATAGCAGCGGCCTTCCGCCATAATGCACAGGCTGCCGAAGGCGAAGACCTCCAGCGGAACCGGGGTGACGCGCGCCAGCTGCTTGACCTGGTGGATGGAGAGCACGCGCGGCAGCACCACGCGGGCGACGTCGAAATTGCGGTGATAGAAGCGCACCGCCTCTTCGTTGGTCGCAGACGCCTGAACCGAAACGTGACGCTCAATATGCGGATAGCGCTCGGCGGCATATTCCAGCATGGCGATATCGGCGAGGATCAGGGCATCGGCTCCCAGCTGGGCGGCCATATCCACCGCGCGCTGCCAGCGGGCGTAGCCGTCCGGGTGGGCGAAGGTGTTGATCGCAATATGCAGCTTGCGGCGATGCTGATGGACGAAGCTGACGGCTTCCTGCAGCTTCTTTTCGGTGAAATTAAGACCGGCAAAGTGGCGGGCGTTGGTGTCATCTTTCAGCCCGATATACACGGCATCGGCACCGTTTTCGATGGCCGCCTTAAGCGCCGGGAGGTTACCGGCTGGGCAGAGCAGCTCCATAATTTTTCCTGAAAAACGCGGCCTGTCGGCGACGCTGAATGGTTAATGAGCAGGGATTTTAGTTAACCTTCTGGTGACAATTTTTGATTTGAGGCAGTTAAAAGCGTATTGGCGGCGCCAATAATAGGTACCCGTCATGGTGATTTTGTTGATTTACGCCGCTATGTTGTTTATTTGATATGGCACAATAGCGGAACTGTCGCTTTCATGGAGTAAAGCTTGTGTTGGATAAATTGCGTTCCCGGCTGGTCCACTTTGGCCCGTCTTTGATGAGCGTGCCGGTTAAGCTGGCGCCTTTTGCCCTCAAGCGTCAGGTGCTGGAACAGGTGCTCAGCTGGCAGTTTCGTCAGGCGCTGGCGGATGGAGAGCTGGATTTTCTCGAGGGTCGCTGGTTAAGTATAAATGTGCGCGATATTGGCCTGCTGTGGTATACCTCAGTAAACGAGGGTCGGCTGGTGGTTAGCCCAACGGCAGAGGCGGACGTCAGCTTTAGCGCTGATGCCAGCGATCTGCTGATGATTGCGGCGCGTAAGCAGGACCCGGATACGCTATTCTTCCAGCGTCGGCTGGTTATCGAAGGCGATACCGAGCTGGGGCTGTATGTAAAAAACCTGATGGATGCCATTGAGCTGGAGCAGATGCCGAAAGCGCTGCGCATAATGCTGCTGCAACTGGCGGATTTTGTTGAAGCAGGCTTAAACAGCCCGCGGAAACCTGAACAGACATCGGTAGGTGAGGCATGCTGATTCGAGTTGAAATTGGAATTGATGCACCGGGAATCGACGCTCTGCTGCGCCGAACCTTCGGCGGCGATGCCGAAGCGCAGCTGGTGCACGATTTACGGGAAGACGGCCTGATCACGCTAGGCGTGGTGGCAACGGACGATGAAGGTCAGGTTATTGGCTACGTGGCCTTCAGCCCGGTCTCCGTAGAAGGCGAAGAGCTGCAGTGGGTTGGCATGGCGCCGCTGGCGGTAGAAGAGAGCTACCGTGGTCAGGGGATCGGTCGCCAGCTGGTCTATGAAGGGCTGGATTCGCTGAATGAATTTAGCTACGCCGCGGTCGTTACGCTCGGCGAGCCGGCGCTGTATGGCCGCCTGGGCTTTGAACCGGCCGCGCGTTTTGATCTGCGCTGCCGCTGGCCGGACACCGCTGAGGCGTTTCAGGTACATCCTCTGGCCGATGACGCGCTGGAAGGGGTACACGGATTGGTTGAGTACAGCGACCACTTCAATCGCTTCTAAGGCTCTCCAGCAGAGTTTCAAACGAACCATCTCCGGCAACGAGGCGCTCTTTCTGGCGCTTCGTTAGCTGCTTGATGCGATACTCCAGCCGTAGTGCTAGTGAGTGTTCACCAACCTCCTGGCTAAAGGCCAGCTGCAGCACGCCTTTCCCACGTAAAGCTTTCGCTCCTTTGCCATCCTGATGCTGGCAAAAGCGACGAGAGACGTCGGTGGTAATCCCGGTATAGAGGCGATTATCGGCGGTACGAATCAGATAGAGAAACCAGCGCACGGTCCAAAGGTCGGTATGTTAAGGTGTGTGCACCATAGCATACTGGAGAAAAAAGATGGATACGCTTGCCGCGATCGGCCGCTGGCTGAGCAAACAGCACGTCATCACCTGGTGCGTCGCCAGCGAGGGCGAGCTCTGGTGTGCCAATGCTTTCTATATTTATGATCCTGAAAACGTAGCATTTTATCTCCTTAGCGATGAAAAAACTCGCCACGGGCAAATGACCGGCGAGCGCGCTAAGGTTGCCGGGACGGTGAATGGTCAGCCGAAAACCGTGGCGCTGATCCGCGGAGTTCAGTTTAAAGGTGAAATCCGCCGGCTCCACGGAGAAGAGGAGGCAGAGATGCGTCAGCGCTACGTGAGGCGCTTTCCGGTTGCCCGCGCGCTACCGGCAGCGGTGTGGGAAATCCGCCCCGACGAGCTCAAGTTTACCGACAATACCCTCGGCTTCGGCAAGAAGCTGCACTGGCAGCGCGACGCTGCGATAGAGTAATTCCCCCTGCAAACGTGCAAATCCTTCCTTTTCTTGCATACTTTTTCTCAGGCTATCCGCCGCCTGTCGCGGCGGGACTTCAGGAGACATCATGAGCCAGGTGCTGATAACAGGCGCGACCGGTTTGGTTGGCGGGCACTTACTTCGAATGCTGGTGAGCGAACCGACTATTTCGGCGATAACCGCGCCCACTCGCCGCCCGCTGGCGGATACGCAAGGCGTATTTAATCCCCATGACCCTCAGCTGAGCGACGCGTTGGCCCAGGTCGTTGACCCGATAGACACCGTCTTTTGCTGCCTGGGCACGACCCTGCGCGATGCGGGGAGCAAAGCGGCCTTTATCCATGCTGACTATACGCTGGTGGTGGATACGGCGCTGACCGGGCTACGGCTGGGGGCAAAGCATATGCTGGTCGTCAGCGCCATGGGCGCCGACCCGCATTCGCTGTTTTTCTACAACCGCGTCAAAGGGGAAATGGAGCAGGCGCTGCGCGCCCAGGCGTGGCGGAATCTGACGATCCTTCGCCCCTCTATGCTGCTGGGCGAGCGTGATAAAAAACGCGCGAATGAAGTGCTGATGGCGCCGCTGTTTCGCCTGCTGCCGGGGAACTGGAAGTCTATCGACGCCCGCGACGTCGCGCGGGGGATGCTCAGTGAAGCGCTCGCGCCCTCCCAGGAAGGCGTCACCGTTCTGCCATCGGCAAAATTGCGTGAAATCGCCGCCGGCGAGGCGTAGTATTCAGCGCTTCGCTTTATAACCATATTTCTTGCTGGGGAATGCTATGGCCGATCGGTCTTCATCTCAGGCGGCATCATCTTTTCAATGGTGGAAGCCCGCGCTCTTTTTCCTCGTTGTCATCGTCGGCCTGTGGTTTGTCAAATGGCAGCCATATTACGGTAAGGCCTTCACTGCCGCAGAAACGCACAGCATTGGAAAATCTATTCTGGCCCAGGCCGATAGCAATCCGCTAAAAGCCGCGTGGGATTACGCGCTGGTCTACTTCCTGGCGGTCTGGAAAGCGGCGGTGCTGGGCGTGCTGCTGGGTTCGCTGATTCAGGTGCTGATCCCGCGTAACTGGCTGCTGCGCACCCTCGGGCAATCGCGTTTTCGCGGTACGTTGCTGGGGGCGATTTTCTCTCTGCCCGGCATGATGTGCACCTGCTGCGCCGCGCCGGTGGCGGCAGGCATGCGTAAACAGCAGGTGTCGATGGGCGGCGCGCTGGCGTTCTGGATGGGTAATCCGCTGCTGAACCCGGCGACGCTGGTGTTTATGGGATTTGTGCTCGGCTGGCAGTTTGCCTTGATTCGCCTGGTGGCCGGCCTCGCGACCGTGCTGGTGGTGGCGACGCTGGTACAAAAATGGGTTCAGGAAGCCGCTACTCAGCCGGCAGTCGTGCCCGACCTTTCCCCACAAATTGCTGAGGGCGGTTTTTTCAGCCGCTGGCTGCGGGCGCTGTGGACGCTGTTCTGGAACACGATCCCGGTCTATATTCTGGCGGTGCTGGCGCTGGGGGCCGCGCGCGTCTGGCTGTTCCCGCACGCCGACGGCGTGGTCGGTAACACGCTGTTCTGGGTCATTGCGATGGCGATAGCCGGCTGCCTGTTCGTTATCCCGACGGCGGCGGAGATCCCTATCGTACAGACCATGATGCTGGCGGGAATGGGGTTTGCGCCAGCGCTGGCTCTGCTGATCACGCTGCCTGCGGTCAGCGTACCGTCGCTGATTATGCTGCATAAGGCGTTTCCGGCGAAGGCCCTTTGGCTGACCGGCGGGCTGGTGGCGCTGTGCGGCGCGGTTGTTGGCGGGCTGGCGTTAATCTGATGATTTTACCGGGCTACAAAGCACAAGGTTTGTAGCCCGGTAAGCGGTGCTTATTTGATATAGGTAAACGCGGTTGTTACGCGAGAAACGCCGCTTACCCGGCTGGCGATATCCGCCGCCGCGCGACCTTCGCGGTCGGTAACCAGCCCCATCAGGAACACTTCTCCGTTCTCGGTTGTCACCTTCACGTTTGATGATTTAACCTGGTCAGTGCCCAGCAGCTGGGAGCGCACCTTGGTGGTAATCCAGGTATCCGAAGAGGCGGTCCCTAAGCCTATCGGCTGACCCTGACGCACTTCATTAAAGACTTCCGTGGTTCCTTCGACGCCCATCGCAATTTGCTTCGCGCGCGCGGAGAGATCGGCCACCGGAGATTGACCGGTCAGCAGCACTTTGCCCTGGTAGGCGGTGACGTTAATGCGGGCCTGCTTCTTAATTTGTTCATCTTTCGACAACGCGCTGTTGACGCGTAGCTCAAGCGTACTGTCATCGACCTGTGTGCCGACCGTCCGCGGGTCCGTTGCGGCTTTGGTGCCGACTGCTGCCGTTCCGACTACTGCTGCGGCAACGCATCCCTGAAGCAGTAGCGCAGAAAGAAGGATGGCGAGGGGCGAGAGAGCCTTCATGTGTTCTCCTTATTCGTCCTGGTGTGGAAAAAGCGTGTTATCAATCAAATCACACAGACAGTTGACGGTAAGCATATGCATTTCCTGAATACGCGCGCTGCGATGTGAGGGAATGCGAATTTCGACGTCCTGCTGACCCAGCAGGCCAGCCAGCTCACCGCCGTCATAGCCGGTTAACGCAACGATGGTCATATCGCGAGTGACGGCCGCTTCAACGGCTTTCACGATATCCCGACTATTGCCGCGGGTGGAGATCGCCAGCAGTACGTCGCCGGCGTGCCCAAGCGCGCGCACCTGCTTGGCGTAAACCTCGTCATGCAGGCGATCGTTGGCTATTGCCGTTAAGACCACATTATCGGTATTTAGTGCAATGGCAGGTAAACCAGGGCGCTCCGTTTCGAAACGATTGATCATGCTGGCAGCAAAATGCTGTGCGTTGGCGGCAGAGGTGCCATTGCCACAACAGAGGATTTTGTTGCCGTTGAGAAGTGACTGCACGAGGGTCATCGCCGCGCGGGAGATGGCGTCCGGGAGTGCTTCCGCTGCTGCAATTTGGGTTTGAATGCTTTCAGTGAAGCAGGCTTTAATTCTATCGAGCACGGGATCCCTTAAATTCGTTTACGCTATTCGCCAAAGGCGTTTTTCAGCCATTGGATGTCGTTTCCGGTGAAGGCTACCACATCGAAACGGCAATCCACAGTATCAAAGCTCCCATTATGTCGGGAGAGCCACAGACGCGCGGCATGGAGGAGTCGTTGTTGCTTTTTCAGCGTGACGCTGGAGGCGGCATCACCGTAGCTTGCGCTACGACGATAGCGCACTTCAACAAATACGGTAACCGCGCCGTCGCGCATAATAAGGTCAATCTCGCCGCCCCGTTCGCGAACGTTGGCGGCGGTAAAACGCAGTCCCTGACTTTCCAGCCAGCGGCGGGCCTGGGCTTCCCAGGCGTCGCCGGTTTGTTTGGTTAGTTGGCTGCGACGATCTGTCCGCGCTGGTACTTGAGCCATGACAGTTTCCTGTTGATCACGCAGTCCTGCGTGGCCGTCAGATCGCCGGTGTTACCGTTCAGCTCAAAGCCCGGTACCTGACGTATTTGCGAGAAATGGTTGGCCAGTGACCAGGCATCGGCGCCCATCGCATACAGGCGAGCCAGCGAGTAGTCGTTACGCACGGCGGACAGCGCCTGCTGCATCAGCGCCGGGTTGCTGCCAGCCAGCATTGGGATTTCGCTGTACTGCAAGCCGTCCATTTCCAGACGGAAATCCGGGCCTGCTGTGCCCTGAGCGCTGCGGGAGCTGGCGTACAGCGTCACGTTGCTTTGGCTACCGTTGCGCAGGGCGATCATCGGTTTGATGTAGCCAATTTGTTCCGGCGTCGCCAGGATCCATGCGGCATCGACGCTGCCGCCGCTGCTGACCGGCACGTCGCTCGGGCTACCCAGCGCGCTGTCCTGGGCGGAAGGCAGGGTCGACACCGGGCTACCGGTCAACGAGATGCCGCTGTTGACGCTGGACTTCAGCTCAGAGGTTGAGCCAAAACGCTGCTCTAAAACCGTGCCGCCGCCGATCTTAAGCCACTCGTTGGCAAAGGCGCTGACCACGCGATCGCCCAGCGATCCGCGTGGAACCAGCAGCAGCGGAGTCTGTTTGCCCTGATCGTGAATATGGTGTGCCGCATCGCGCGCTTCGTCCTCCGGAGAGAGGGCGAAATAGCAGATATTGGCGCGGTTCTCGACTTTTTCCGGCTGGTTCAGCGCAAGGACGTTCAGCGAGGTGTTGCTTTTAATGACCTCTTCCACGTTGTTTTTGAGCAACGGCCCAACGACGATGGTAGCGCCGTCCTGCTGCACCTGGGCCAGCAGCTGGCTCATCGGCTGGCTGGTTGTGTCATAGATTTTCAGTTCGGCGGCAGGGTTCGCCGGGGTTGAGGCAACCGGCTGGGTCGGCGGCGCCGTAACCGGCGGCTGAGCGGCGTCGGCAGGCGCGGCGCTGGTGGCGGCCGGCGTAGCGCCCTGTGCGGCCGCCGGATCGGCGGTGGGTGCCGCGGTCGGCGCCGTCGCCTGGTCCGCTGCCGGCGTCTGTACCGGCGCCTGAGCGGCGTTTGCGGAGGTGAGATCGCTGATTTCCGCCTGCGACGGGCTGACTACTTCGCTACCGGCGGCGTTTGCCGCCTGTGCGACCTGCGCAGGCACCGCGCCTCCGGCAACCGCCGGGGCGCCGTTTTTCGCCGCTTCAAATCCCTGCTGGATCGTGCGGCCAAATACCGCGGCCTGGCCGTTTAGCGGCAGCAGCAGGGCGATTTTATTGGTTGATGCCGGCTTATAATTTTGCATATTCACCAGCGCCGTCGGCAGCATTTTAGCGCCCGGGTTCTGCGGGTAGCGGGTCTGCCAGTCTTTCACCCCGGCTTTGAGCAGGGTCGGATCGTTACGATTATCAAACCACATGCGCTGCAGATCCAGCCAGCCCTGCAGGACGTTCTCGTCGGCATTGATAACCAGCGCGTTGGCCTGCTCCTGGGTCATCGAGGTCAGCGCTTTCCAGGTCTCGTCGATATTCTTCTGCTGCTGTTTCGGCTGGCTTAGCAGCGGCTGCTGGGCGATAAGGGCGCGCAGCAGGGTAATCGACGGGCGTCCCTGGCTGGCATCGATTTGCGCCTGCCAGTAGCGGGGCTGCTGATTCGTCTCGAAGCTTGCCGGATCGAGCTTGCTCAGCAGCGCCTGAGCACCCGGGAAATCGTTCTGGGCCAGCTTCACTTCTACCGCCAGCAGCGACTGCTCGCGGGCCTGCGTTTTGTTGAGGTTAGCCGGCAGCTGGTTGAACAGATCGATGGCCTGCTGCTTTTTGCCCTCCTGCAGCAGTGCACGAATGGCGAGTAATTGCCAGTTGGTCTTGCTATCATTCGCGCTTTGCTGCATTTGCTGTAGGTAGTAACTGGAGTTTGCCTGTGCCGTACCCTGTAAAAACGCCGTGCTTTGATCCGGGGTATGGGTGCCGCAGCCAGCGAAGATCAGAGCAGCCAGCAGTACGGGCAGACAACGCGCGGGTTTAGAACGAAGAAATGTTGACGGTACCATATGTATCCAGTGATATTTTTTTGGCTCAATGCTCAATATTAATTCGGCAATACGGACGAGACAATGAAACAACACGAATCAGCAGATAATTCTCAGGGGCAGCTCTATATCGTGCCCACGCCGATAGGTAATCTGTCTGATATCACGCAGCGTGCGCTGGAGGTGTTGCAAGCCGTTGATTTAATTGCTGCAGAAGATACCCGCCATACCGGTTTACTGCTCCAGCACTTTGGGATTAACGCCCGGTTATTTGCCCTTCACGACCATAACGAGCAGCAAAAAGCTGAAACACTTCTGGCAAAGCTGAAGGACGGGCAAAACATCGCCCTGGTCTCTGATGCGGGGACCCCGCTGATCAACGATCCCGGCTATCATCTGGTGCGCACCTGCCGCGAAGCCAATATCCGCGTGGTGCCGCTGCCGGGGCCGTGCGCAGCGATTGCCGCTCTGAGCGCGGCGGGCCTGCCGTCCGACCGCTTCTGCTATGAAGGCTTTCTGCCGGCAAAGTCGAAGGGGCGTCGCGATACGCTGAAGGCGCTGGAAGAAGAGCCGCGGACGATTATTTTCTATGAATCCACCCACCGCCTGCTGGAGAGCCTGGAAGATATCTGCACGGTGCTGGGAGAGTCCCGCTACGTGGTGCTGGCGCGCGAACTGACTAAAACCTGGGAATCTATCCACGGCGCGCCAATCGGCGAGCTGCTGGCGTGGGTGAAGGAAGATGAGAACCGTCGTAAAGGCGAAATGGTGCTGATCGTCGAAGGATTCAAAGCCCAGGAAGAGGCCCTGCCAGCGGACGCGCTGCGTACGCTGGCCCTGCTGCAGGCGGAGCTGCCGCTGAAAAAAGCCGCCGCGCTGGCCGCTGAAATTCACGGCGTGAAGAAAAACGCGCTGTACAAGCACGCGCTGGAGCAGCAGGGCGAGTAGATTGCCCTGTATTCAATAAGCCGGGCGGGAGCAGCTCCGCCCGGCTGCTCCTACATTGCGTAGTACAAACAGGTTGCCTGCGAGTGTAGCCACAGGAACGATGCCGGAACGCGAGTTGATACTTTTCCTTCTCTGAACGCGGCGAACGCCTGCTGTTTTCCCTCACCTGCAACCAGCAGTAACACCTCTTTTGCCGCCAGAATATCCCTAAGACCGAGGGTGCTCCCCTGCTCGACGGGCGCTGACGCCTGTTTCAGCATATCGTGCAGGCGGGTACGCTCATCGAGATAGGTAATATGGCAGGCGGGTTCCAGGACGTCGTCCGGTTCGTTAAGCCCTAAATGGCCGTTCTTACCTATCCCCAACAGGCAAAGGTCTAAACCGCCACACCGTGCAATCTGTTCAACAACCCGTTGGCATTCCTGTTCGTCAGCCTTATCGGAAGCAAACGCAATATAGCGATCGGGCGTGACGGCGAGCGGCAGGATAATCTGCTGCTGCAAAAACGCTTCGCAGGTCGCCGGGTTATCGGCTGACAGGCCAACCCATTCGTCGAGCTTCACGAAGATGACCCGACTGGTATCCGCTTTTTGTGCCAGCGCCTTTTCAACAAACATTTGATAGGCCAGCAGCGGCGTCGCGCCCGTCGCCAGACAAATCACCGCGTCGGGCTTACGCTTAATGAGCGCCAGCAATCGCTCGCTGACCTCCTCGCTCAGCGCACGGTAATCGCTCAGTTCCTGAAACGTCATCCTGCTCATTTACAAAATCCCCAGCGCGGAACCCAGAATCGCCAGCACGAAGGTGACGGCAATCAGCAATACAGGGTGCGCTTTTTTCACCCGCAGCAGGTAATACATCAGCAGGGTATAGCCCATTGGTAAGATGTTTGGGAACACCTTGTCGAAAAAGTCCTGCTGCAGCGCAACGTTATGCGTGGCGTCGATGGCAAAGGTGGTGACGACGTTAATATGCACGTAGGACGCAATCAGGCCGCCAATTACCGTGATACCAAGTATCGTCGCCGAACGGGCGATCATCTGCGAGTTTTCCCGTACCTTATCGATCGCTTTTATCCCCACCGAATAGCCGACATGCGTCCAGCCCACGCGCAGGAAGAAGATGGCAAGATAGACCGCGAAGAACAAAATAGGCCCCAGCAGGTTGCCCTGGCTGGCGAAGGAGGAGCAGATCCCGGCCATAATCGGCAACAGGGTGAACCAGAATATTGCGTCGCCGATGCCGGCGATAGGTCCGAAAAGCGCGACTTTCAGCCCTTTGATGGTGCTGCGGTCTTCGCCTTTTTCTTCCATTGAAATCAGCAGACCCATCAGGAAGCCTACCAGGTTCGGGTGCGTGTTAATGAATTCCAGATGATCCTTCATGGCGGCGCTGAGGCCCTCTTTGTCGCCTTTGTAGATCTTCTTCAGGATCGGCAGCATTGCCCACGTAAACCCACCGGCCTGCATACGCTCATAGTTAAAGCTGGCCTGAAGCAGAGAGGAGCGAAACCCCAGGCGAGTAATGTCTTTTTTACTAATTTCAGATCCCATTGCTGTAATCCTCTGCATCGTTTTTCTGGGTTGTCGCCTGCGCCTGGGCGGCATTTTTAGCTTTGGCATTAAAGAATTCATAGACCGCAAACCCGGCGCCTAATACCGCAACCGGCAGCAGGTTACTGACCTGGATATAGCATACGAACAGGAAGCCGGCGATGAGGTAAGGGATGTATTGGGCTTTGAACATGACGCGCAGCAGCAGGCCAAAACCTACCGCGGGCAGTATGCCGCCAGCGACTTCAAAACCATGCGTCAGCCAGGCCGGCATGGCTTTTACCAGCGCCTGCATCGCGCCCTGCGCAAGATAGGTACAGAGAAAGGCGATAACCGCATAGGAGCAGGCGACAATGAGCGTTGTGGTCCAGTTAAGACGGGAGAATGCCGCCGTATTAGCTTCTTTCGCGCACTTATCGGCTTTTGACATAAAGAGTGAAAATGCCGAGTAGAAAAACAGAATGACGTACTGCATCAGCAGGCTAAACGGCAGACCTAAACCAATTGCGGTTTTCGCGTCCACCCCGGTTGTCCAGGCGATGACGGTCGTCATTACGCCTGCCATAATAGGGTTCGGCGGCTGCACGCCTCCGGCAGGCGTCAGGCCTGCAAAAGCCAGCTCGGTGAGGCCGCCGGTGATCAAACCAATATGGATATCGCCAAGAATCGCTCCGGTAAGGGTACAGACAATAATCGGACGAAAAAGGAACAGTGCTTCCAGCCAAAAATCTATCCCAAGAACAAAAACTAACGCGGCCAGGGATATTCCCTGAAGGAGTGTAATTTCGTGCATTTTGTTGCCTCGTAATGGTGACTTTAGCTATTAGAATACCGAGACTCTGCAATTAATCAGGAATGCCCTCTTTCGCATCACCAGGAACGTCCTGAATAAATATATTAACGCCGCTGCGCTTGATAAATCGTAGATCGTCTAAATCACGATCATCGACATATACCTTGCTGCTGATCTGTTTTTTCCCCTCAGAGAAATGCATATTTCCTACGTTGACATCTTTTAACGACAGGCCGCCTTCGATCAGCTTTTTGACAATGGCCGGAGTGCGGCAGATTAGAAAAATCTTTTGATGAGGGGCTGCCTTTGAAATGATCGCGACTGTTTTCTCGATAGAGAAAAAACGAATGCCGAAGCCATAGGTATCAGCGGTAATGCCCATTAGCTTTTGCTGTATATCGTCATTTGCGACTTCATCATCCACGACAATCAGTAAGTTAGCGCCAATGGTTGATGTCCATGTGACGCCAACCTGTCCATGTACCAGGCGGTTATCAATACGGGTTAATAAAATATTTGGAGTACTCATATTAGTAATTCCTGCCGATATAGGCTGCGAGTTACGCGTTGTTGAAATAATATAATTATGTTTAATTTACGAAAGGGATGGCGAACAGGTCACTAATTTATTCGCTGAGCCGCAGACGTTGATTTTGCTTTTTACCACTTCTTTCATGGCGTCCATCCCGACACGCATGTAATAGCGTGGGTCATTGCCATCAGGATGTTCGCCAAACCATTGTTTTACGGCACCGGAAAACGCGATTTTCAGCTCGGTTGCCACATTGACTTTGCAGACCCCGAGTTCGATGGCGCGACGCACATACTCATCAGGCACATCGCTGGCACCGTGGAGTACCAGAGGAACGTCGACCACCTGACGAATTTCGCCTAAGCGCTGGAAGTCGATTTTTGGACGTTTGGTATAGAGCCCATGTGCGGTACCGATAGCTACGGCGAGACTATCAACACCCGTCAGCTCAACAAAGCGTTTTGCCTCCTGCGGATCGGTCAAAAACGCGCTTTCCGCGTCCACGCTCATATCATCTTCCACCCCGCCCAGGCGACCGAGTTCAGCCTCTACGCTGCAATCGCGCGCGTGGCAAAAATCCACGACCGATTTCACCAGCTTCACGTTCTCATCGAAAGGGAAGTGGCTACCGTCGATCATCGCGCTACGCACGCCGGCGTTAACCTTGCGGCGGATATCGTCCAGCGTTTCATGGTGATCGAGATGCAGCGCCAGAGGCATCTCATAGCTGGTGGAGTAAGCGCTGCACAGCGCGTAGATCTCCTCCAGCGCGATATGTTTGAAGGTACCCGGCGTACCGGCGAGGATCACCGGCGATCGCATCTCGCTGCAGACTTCGAGGATCGCCTGGATCGTCTCGGCGTTATGAATGTTAAATGCAGGTATCGCATAGCCTTTTGCCTGGGCATCCAGCAGAAGATATTTCGTAGAAATAATGCTCATGATGCGCTCCTCTCAAGCATTCCAGGGGTGAATGACGACGCCTTGCACCACGCGGTTAACCGTACCGCTGGCGGAAGGGGTATCCGGGGTATTGCCAACGCTGATGGACTGCGCGAGCGCGAACGCCTGGGCATACATCAGGAAGCAGAAAGCCTGCTCGACATCGATAAAAGCGCGGGAAGGCGGCAGCAGGATGTGCGGACCCGCAGTGACAGGGGCTGCGGCTTCGGCGGCAATCGCCACCACGCGCATTGCCTGTTTGTCGCGACGCAGTTCAGCCAGCAGGTCGAGGTCGTACTGGCGCGTGTACGGGTGGCTGGAGACAAACACCACCACCAGCGTTTCGTTATCCACCAGTGATTTCGGCCCGTGACGAAAGCCGGTTGGGGAGTCATAAAACGCCGCCAGTTTACCGGCGGTCAGCTCGAGGACCTTGAGGGCCGATTCGCGCGCCGCACCCTGTAATCCGCCGCTGCCGAGATAGACGATCCGTCGCCACGGCTCATTGCCAAATACGCTGCCGCTAAATTCGCCGAGCGAGGTGAGGATCGTCTGACAACGATCCGCCACGTCGCGGAAGGTCCTGCTGTTGATCGCTTCGGGCGCGAACACCGCAAGGCAGCTCGCCATCATGGTGGTAATACTGCTGGTCATCGCGAAGCCGCGGTCGTGCGTTTCTGTCGGCATCAGTAGCGCAAAGGCGTTGTCGCTGTTTACCGCGTTTTGATACAGGCTGCCGGCTTCATTACAGGTAATCGACAGGTGGTAACAGTTCGGGACGAACTGATTGGCCAGCTCTACGGCGGCGACGCTCTCCGGGCTATTGCCGGAGCGGGCGAAGGAGACCAGCAGCAGAGGGTGCGCGGCGTTCAGGTAGTCCATAGGATTGGTTACCAGATCGGTCGTTGGCACCGCGCTGATGTTTTTTCCGGTGTGACGCGATAGCCAGGGCGAAACGATCTCACCGATAAAGGCGGAGGTTCCTGCCCCCGTCAGAACAATTCGCAAATCGTCTTTACGCAGCAATGGCGCGAGGAAGTCGTCGATCGCCGAACGGAGATTGTCGATGTTGGTCAGCGAGCGGAGCCAGCTGGCGGGCTGTTGACGGATTTCGGCTTCTGTCCAGGTGCCGGTCGCGGCGGAGGTTGCGGTATAGGTTTCAGGCATAACTCAGTCCTTAGTCGTGTGAATTCCACATCAGACGCTGGCAAAATTGTCGCTATCTTTCGTTTCGTTTCACTTATTCATGTAATCAGTTAAATAAAATTTATAGCAAAGAAATCGAAAGTTCAATCAAAGAAACAAGAAATAAAACGAAAACTGTGATCAAAAAGCAATGAATTTATATATCTATATGATAAATATATTTTTTTAATTAAATGATCGCGAGGATTGACGCTATTTTCGCAAGAAAAAGAAAGGCCTTGCGCGCAGAGGGCGAAGGCCAACATGACACATAATGAAAGGGCTAAAGGGGGAGAGCCTGGCCCTGAATCCAGATTTGCTGAAGGTGTAGCCTGTCGTTTAGCGCAATAACATTCGCGCATTTCCCCGTGCGTAACGATCCCAATCGGTCGTCGATACCCAGCAGGCGGGCGGGGTGCAGCGAAGCCATATGGATGGCATCTTCCGGCGCAGCACCCGCCAGCTCGACCATGTTGCGAACGGCCGCATCAAGCGAGAGCGTACTGCCTGCGAGGCTACCGGAGGCCGTTCGTACGATACCGCCGCGCATCTCCACCGCTTCGCCGCAGAGCGAATAGCGGCCATCGGGCATACCGGCTGCCTGCATCGCATCGGTGATCAGGACAATGCGTTGCCCGGCGCAGCAGCAACACAGACGCATGGCGGCGGGATGGACATGATGCCCGTCGGCAATAAGCTCCAGCCACGCCTGCGGCGTGGTGAACCCGGCGCCGACCATGCCCGGTTCCCGGTGATGTAATCCGCTCATCCCGTTGTAGCAGTGCACCAGCCCGTCGGCGCCGGCAGCGAAGGCGGCACGGGTCTGGTCATAGGTGGCGGCGCTATGGCCCAGCATCACCCGCACGCCCTGCCGTTTAAGATGATGAATCGCCGCTATTGCCCCCGGCTTTTCCGGCGCCAGCGCCACCACCCGCAGGGTTCGTCGCGAGCAGGTAATCAAGGAGTCCAGCTCGGCGACGTCCAGCTCGCGGAACAGCTCAGGCGGATGGGCGCCTTTATTCTGCGGAGTGAAGTAGGGCCCTTCCAGATAACTGCCCAGCACCTGCGCGCCGGGGCCACCGGAAAGCACTCGCCGGGCGATGCGTTCCAGCGCACCGTGGATGGCCGGCAGCGGCGCGGTGACGGTGGTCGGCAGCCAGGCGCCGACCCCCTCGCGCGCTTTATATATTGCCAGCCTGTCGAGCGCGTCCGGCGTTTCGTCCATCACATCAATACCCGCGCCGCCGTGGACGTGAATATCGATGTAAGCCGGGCAAAGCAGATCGGCGTCGCGAGCGGTCACGCCGGCGGGAACCGGCTCGACTGCGGTGATGACGCCAGCTTCTATACGCAACTGATGATCGGCAAGCCAGCCCTGCTCGGTCAGCAGGCGTCTGGCGCGCAGAATCTGCGTCATATCCCTTCCTCTACCGGTTTCTCTTCGCGACAGCGCGCGAGCTCGTCGACCAGGCTGGTTAACCCGCGGTGCCCGCACTCCAGCGCCTGCAGACGAAACGCCTCGCCGTTCAGGCCCTCACGTTCCAGCACCATTTCCAGCAGCAGCTGCAGATTGGTGCCGGTGATCACTTCCCTCCCTGGTTTTTGCATCGCCAGCGTTGAGGCCACGCGAAACGGCGTCCCGCCCAGCAGGTCCGTCAGAAAAACGATATCGTCTTCAGCGTCCAGCTGGCTCACCGCCTGCTCAAGCTGTGAGGTGAGCAGTGCGGTCGTTGAGGTTTCCGGAAAATCGATAGCGATAAACTGCGACTGCTCGCCCAGTATCTGTTTCATCGCCATTGCCATACCGCTGGCAAAGCCGCCATGACCCGTCAAAATAATACCTAACATCGCATACCTCTTTGTATTTACAGAAAGTGGCAGAATTTACCCACGACACCCAGTACGACGGTGAGCGCGATGAGTCGCAGCGGGCTCCAGCCGCGGCGCACCAGCCAGAACATGGTCAGGGTATAAACCAGCGGTAGAAACGCCGGCATCAGCTTATCGATAACATCCGTTTGCAGTTTCACCACCGCATCACCTGCGGTGATCTCCAGCGTGGTGCTGAGGCGAACATAGGTTGCCACCAGCGCGCCAATCACCGTCATCCCGACGATTGACGCCGCGTGCCCGACCTTTTTGGTATTGGCTTTAATTAACGGTATCGCCGCCACGCCCATACGATAAGCATAGTGCGCAAGGCCAAAGCGCAACCCGAGATGCACCACGTTAAACAGCACAATAAACACCACCGCGCCGAGGATAGAACCTTGCAGCGCGAGGCTGGCGCCAATGCCGCCGCAAATCGGCAGCAGCGTCAGCCAGAACATCGCATCGCCAATCCCGCCCAGCGGGGCGCCGACGGCGATTTTAGTGCTCTGGATGCTGTTGACGTCCTGCTTGGAGCGCTCCATCGCAAGGATGATGCCGATGACAAAGGTCACCAGGAACGGGTGGGTGTTGAAGAACCCCATATGACCTTTCATGGCGCGTGCCAGGTCGCGTTTGTTGGTGTGGATCTTTTTCAGCGCCGGCAGCAGGCCGTACAGCCAGCCGGACGCCTGCATACGTTCGTAGTTGAACGAGGCCTGCAGAAGCATAGAGCGCCAGGCGACGCGGTTAATATCTTTTTTCGTCAGCTCCGCACCGAGGGTCTGCTCTTCGTAGACGTTTTCATTTACGCCGGAAAGCAGCGTCTCTTCGGAGGTGGAGGCGCCTGGCAGAGTGGTTTGATTAGATGCCATCTTCGAATTCCTCTTTCTGTGCCGCCGGCGCAGCCGGTTCCGGAGATTTGCGCAGCAGGTCAATGAGCGCCATCGCCAGCGCCGCGGCGGCAATCGCCAGCACCGGTAGCTTCAGCCATGCTGCGGCGACAAAGCCGATGATAAAGTAGGGGATATAGACGTTTTTCATCATGATTTTCAGCAGTACGGCGAAGCCGATAGCCGGCATGATGCCGCCCGCCACGCCGAGGCCGTCAATCAGGCGCTCCGGTAGCACATCGATGGCGGTTTTCGCATGTTCCGCCCCGAAAAAGATAGGCAGGAAGGCGCAGAGAAAATAGAAGATCCCTAACGCCAGCAGGGCCAGATAGTTCACTCGCTCAATACCCCTGGTATCGGCGTTTGCCGCCATGCGGTCGCAGCGGGACATCACGCCGGACATCACCGAGAACAGGAAGGTGATCCCCATCTGTACCGCGACGGCGAAGGGGACGGCGACGCCGACGGCGACATCAGGCTTCACGCCTGTGGTAATGGCAAAGGTGGTACCGACGATAGTGCCGATAATCACGTTTGGCGGCTGGGCGCCCGCCAGCGGGGCCAGCCCCATCCAGACCAGCTCCAGCGTGCCGCCGGTTAAAATACCGGTATGCAGATCGCCCAGAATCAGGCCCACCAGCGGGCCGAGGACCACCGGACGGTGCATATGGGTTAACCCGTTGAACATATCCAGGCCGGCAATAAAGGCAAGAATACCTAATGCAAAAGCCTGCAACAGACTGATTTCCATTATGAATCCCTCAGAGTAGTTTAAAGAGATCCAAAGCGGGTTCTGTTGGAACGCCCTGAACGAAGCATTCCACCCCGGCGGCCTTGAGGCCGTTAAACGCGGCAATATCGTTCGCGTCTACAGAAACCGTTTTGGCAATATGCTGTTTGCCATTGGCGTAGTGCATATTTCCTACGTTGATACGCGTGACGGGAACTCCGCCCTCCACCAGCCTGAGGAAGTCAGCCGGTGTTTTACAGACCAGCAGAATTTTTTGCCTGTCGGCGGCGCGGTGGATATTTTCAATCACTTTTTGCAGCGACCAGAAGCGCACGGCGATCCCCTCCGCCAGCACCATCTCCATCAGATTTTGCTGTACCGAATCTTCAGCAACCTCATCGTTGGCCACCAGCACCAGGTTCGCTCCCGCAAACCCGACCCACTGGACGCCCACCTGACCGTGGATCAAACGTTCATCGATACGACTTAAGACAATGTTTGGCATCGCGTTTTCCTCTTCGTTGTTATGCGTTATGGGACGTAACGCCCTTACAGGCAGCGTGGTACTGCTGCAGTATGTCCTGAATGTGGTCGATGATGAGCTCCCGCGGTGCCGCCTTGAGATCGCCCTCGCGAACTTTGGTGTACTGCAACGGCATATACTGGCTGATGAGCGGCAGCGGAATCGTCCAGTCGGCAAGATTGCGCACCAGGCGTGCAAACGCCTCATCGATCTGGCTGTCCGGCCAGTAGTAGCGGACGCGGTCGGAGTAGCTGTATCCGCGCGCCAGGCGCCGCGCGTTGCCGTCGCCGTGATAGTGGTTTTGCCAATATTCCGGGCGATCGAGCATCACGTTTTCCAGCACCTGACGCAGGCCGGAGCACGCTTTCGCGGGCAGGAGTTCTTCCTCTATTGCCGCCAGCGAGAACAGCGCTTCACGCAGGGCGAAGGTGAGCGCCGGGCCCACCTTCAGAATGGCAAAATGATCTTTCACCAACTGACGAAGCGCCTGCGGCGTCTGATAGTCCGTGGAGTGGGCTTCAAATATCAGCGTGTCATAAGCTTCCACCATTGCGCTCAGCGCTACGGCTTTCTGCGGCTGATAGTCGATAACGTTGATATGATCGAATTCGACGCCGGGCTGGACCACCAGCCCGATAATGCGCGGCCAGATATTGGTCAACCCGCGCTGCGCAAAGGCATGGCGATGCGCTTCCAGCGTCGCGCGCGCCGCGTCAGGAGTGGTGACCTGCAGTTCGGTAAGCGTTTCATGGGCGCCGCCTGGGACGGGCACTTCGGTGCCTATCACGTAGACCAGGTCGGACTCGCCAAAGTGCTTACGGCAGGTCTCTTCGGCTATCTTTGCCAGTCGGGCGGCGCGATCTGCAACGATCTCATCGGTTAACGGCAGCGGATCGCCCTCGCAGGACATGCTGCAATCGAGATGGATTTTCTTAAAGCCTGCTGCGACGTAGCTTTTAATGAGATCGTCGGCATTGGCCATCGCCTGGGCTGCGGGCAGATTTTGCCAGCGGTTAGGGCCGAGATGATCGCCGCCGAGGATCAGCTGCGACTGGGGAAAATCGAGCGAGCTGGCGAGCTGGCAGACAAAGCCGCGGAAATCAGTGGGCGTCATGCCGGTATAGCCGCCGAACTGATCCACCTGATTGGAGGTGGCTTCGATCAGCAGCGGAGCCTGCTGGGCCCGGGCGTAACGAATGGCCGCTTCAAGTACCAGCGGATGCGCGGAACAGACGGCATAAATTCCGCTTGTACTCCCTCGTTTATGCTGTGCCACCATTTCTGTAAGATGTTTCACTTTCCTCTCCATTTCGGATGGTAATGACATTAATCTTTCGTTTTGTTTCATTTAATACTGCGTCATGGTGCTGTAAAAATAAAACGAAAGATAATAGTTTTCCGATCTATTTCACAAAAGAAACATAATGAAAGGTTTCAGCGTCAGGATGTGGACCGCCGTAGCGCGTTGCGGGGCTTGCATTCCGTTAAAAGAAAGGTGTTAATAGGCAAAACGAAATGAAACGAAAGATTTAGCTAAAGGAATACTTATGAGCAGTACCGACTCTTCTGCAGATAAGCGCATCAGCGGCACCAGTGAGAGGCGCGAGCAAATTATCCAGCGGCTGCGGCAGCAGGGAAGCGTGCAGGTGAACGACCTTGCTCTGCTATATGGCGTCTCGACGGTGACGATTCGCAACGATTTGGCCTTTCTTGAAAAGCAGGGCATCGCCGTTCGCGCCTATGGCGGGGCGCTGATCTGTGACGGTACAACGCCCGCTGCGGAGCCGTCAGTGGAAGATAAAAGCGCGCTCAATACCGCGGTGAAGCGCAGCATCGCGCAGGCGGCGGTAGAACTGATTCAACCGGGGCACCGGATTATTCTCGACTCCGGCACCACAACGTATGAAATTGCCCGTATGCTGCGTCAGCATACCGATCTGATAGTCATGACTAACGGGATGAACGTGGCGAATGCGCTGCTGGATGCCGAAGGGGTGGAGCTGCTGATGACCGGGGGACACCTGCGCCGCCAGTCGCAGTCGTTCTATGGCGACCAGGCGGAGCAGTCTCTACAGAATTACCACTTTGACATGCTTTTTCTTGGCGTCGATGCCATCGATCTCGATCGCGGCGTGAGTACCCATAATGAAGATGAAGCGCGTCTGAATCGCCGGATGTGCGAAGTGGCGGAGCGGATCGTTGTCGTGACCGATTCAACGAAATTTAATCGTTCGAGCCTGCATAAGATTATCGACACTCAGCGGATTGATATGATTATCGTTGATGAAGGGATCCCGAGCGAAAGCCTTGAAGGGCTGCGCAAGAGCGGCATTGATGTGCGACTGGTGAAGGGCTAAACGTGGCCCCTCTCCTCGCAGGAGAGAGGCTCAACGCTGCGCCGTCCGGCGGTAAATCAGGTTACCGGCGCTGGGTTAAACACCGCCAGCTGGTTATGCAGCCCCCACTGATCTGAGAAGGTTTTCTTCCGGCCGCTGGCGACGTCAAGAATAAACTCAAACAGCTTCAGGCCAACCTCTTCGATACTCTCTTCGCCGGTGGCGATTGTGCCAGCGTTAATATCCATCAGGTCATACCAGCGGTTCGCAAGCTCGGTGCGGGTTGCCATTTTTATGACCGGCACCGCGACGAGGCCGTATGGCGTACCGCGGCCGGTGGTGAATACCTGAACCGTAATGCCTGATGCGACCTGCTGGGTTCCGCAAACAAAATCGCTGGCGGGCGTGGCGGCAAATATCAGCCCGCGTTTCGTCGGGCGCTGGCCCGGCGACAGCACCTCGACAATCGCACTTTTCCCCGATTTGGCGATAGAGCCCAGCGCCTTTTCCACCACGTTGGCGAGGCCGCCCTTTTTATTCCCCGGAGAGGGGTTGGCGCTGCGATCGGTTTGACCGAGGTCGAGATAGTTATCGTACCAGGCCATCTCTTCGAGCAGGCGTTTACCGACCTCCTCGTTCACCGCGCGTGGCGTTAGCAGATGAATGGCGTCACGGACTTCGGTGACCTCTGAGAACATCACCGTCGCGCCGCAGCGTACCAGCAGGTCGGAGGCATAGCCCACCGCCGGGTTGGCGGTGACGCCGGAAAACGCGTCGCTGCCGCCGCACTGCATGCCGACCACCAGCTCGGAAGCCGGACAGGTTTCGCGCTGGCGCTGGTTGAGCTTCGCCAGGTGACGCTCCGCAACCTGCAGAATATCGTCGACCATTGATTTAAAGCCAACGTGATGTTCATCCTGCAGCCGCACGATGCTGGCGCTGTCCACGGCGACAGGCTGGACATCTTCTGTCCCCTGCAGCAGGCGCTCCGGCTGCAGCTTTTCACAGCCCAGGCCAACCACCATCACCTCGCCGCCAAAATTCGGGTTCAACGAGATATTGTGGATGGTGCGGATAGGCACGACGGCCGCCGGCGCGTTGATGGCTACGCCGCAGCCGTAGAGGTGATTCAGGCCCACGACGCCATCGACGTTCGGATACTTCGGCAGCAGATCGCGTTCGATGATTTTGACCACGTAATCGACAACCCCAGCCACGCAGTGCACGCTGGTGGTGATGCCGAGCAGATTCTTGCTCCCGACGCTGCCGTCGGCATTGCGATAGCCTTCAAAGGTATACCCTTCCAGTGCGGGCAGCGCCTGCGGGACTTTGGTGGCCAGCGGCAGGGTATTCAGCGGCGGCGCGCTGGGCAGTTCTACCGTGGATTCGTCAATCCAGCTGCCGCGCGCGATATCGCGAACGGCGTAGCCGATGACTTCGCCATAGCGGATGATTTCGCCGTGAACGGGAATATCCACCAGCGCCACCTTATGGCCCTGAGGAATATGTTCAATCAGCTCCAGTCCGTCCGGGAAACGACTCCCGGCTTTCAGACCATTATCATTAACAATAATTGCCACATTATCGGTGTCATGTACTTTTATATAAAACGCGCTGGGCGATTCTTGTCTAATTTCGATGTCGGCCATTGTCCAGTATTCTCCAGCCAGGTGGGGATAATAAAATAATAAAATCTATATATTTTGAATCTAATTGAGGATGTTCTCAGTATTGTGGAATTAGAATGTCAGGAGTTCGCCATCAAGAATGTGACCGCGATCACTCATTATCGTGATAGCCGCGCCAGCAGCGGCATCAAAGCGTAAATATGTGCATCAGCGCCCATCATTATATGCATATGTTTAAAGTAATATTTATATTAACCTAATTAATTGTGCGTTTGCACAATGCACGGCGGATGCCTGCTGTTTATACTGAATGACGATTTCATTACGCCAGATTTGCTATTTGATGTTTGTTTTTATTTGAAGGGCATCTTTAGTGTAACGCTCAAATAATAATAAAATAACTTCTCGAGTACCTGAGGTAAATAAAATGATGCTTGATACGGTTGAAGCAACAAAAAAGGGATTCCCCACCCGATATTTAATTTTACTGATAATATTTATCGTCACCGCCGTTAACTATGCCGACCGCGCAACGCTCTCCATTGCCGGAACCGAAGTAGCAAAAGAGCTTCAGCTCAGCGCCGTGTCGATGGGATACATTTTCTCCGCCTTTGGCTGGGCCTATTTGCTGATGCAAATCCCCGGCGGCTGGCTGCTTGATAAGTTTGGCTCGAAGAAAGTCTACACCTACAGTCTGTTCTTCTGGTCGCTGTTTACCTTTCTGCAGGGCTTTGTTGACGTCTTTCCGCTTGCCTGGGCCGGGATCTCGATGTTCATTATGCGGTTTATGCTGGGCTTTTCGGAAGCGCCATCATTTCCGGCTAACGCCCGTATCGTCGCGGCCTGGTTCCCGACGAAAGAGCGCGGTACCGCCTCCGCTATCTTTAACTCTGCACAATATTTTTCACTGGCGCTGTTCTCGCCTCTGCTCGGCTGGTTAACCTTCGCCTGGGGCTGGGAGCACGTGTTTACCGTTATGGGGGTCATTGGTTTTATCCTCACCGGCCTGTGGGCAAAGCTGATTCATAACCCGACCGACCATCCGCGGATGTCAAAAGAAGAGCTGAAGTTTATCTCTGACAACGGCGCGGTAGTGGATATGGACCATAAAAAGCCCGGCGGCAATGCGGCCAGCGGGCCTAAACTCCACTATATCAAGCAGCTGTTAACCAACCGCATGATGCTGGGTGTATTTTTTGGCCAATATTTTATCAACACCATCACCTGGTTCTTCCTCACCTGGTTCCCGATTTACCTGGTGCAGGAAAAGGGGATGTCGATTCTGAAAGTGGGGCTGGTGGCATCCATCCCGGCGCTGTGCGGTTTCGCCGGCGGCGTACTGGGCGGCGTGTTCTCCGACTATCTGATTAAGCGCGGTTTTTCTATCACTCTGGCTCGTAAGCTGCCCATCGTTCTCGGCATGCTGCTGGCCTCAACCATTATTCTGTGTAACTACACCGATAACACCGCGCTGGTGGTGACCCTGATGGCGCTGGCGTTCTTCGGTAAAGGCTTTGGTGCCCTCGGTTGGCCGGTGATTTCCGATACCGCTCCGAAAGAGATTGTTGGTCTGTGCGGCGGGGTCTTCAACGTATTCGGTAACGTGGCGTCCATTGTTACTCCGCTGGTCATCGGCTATCTGGTCAGCGAACTGCATTCATTTAACGCAGCGCTGGTGTTTGTCGGTTGTTCAGCTCTGATGGCGATGGTTTGCTACCTCTTCATTGTTGGCGACATCAAACGTATGGAATTGCAAAAATAATTCACGGTTAAGTGACAAGGTATAAGCGATGAATAACGATATCTTCCCGAACAAATTCAAGGCGGCGCTGGCTGCTCATCAGGTTCAGATTGGCTGCTGGTCCGCGCTGGCCAGCCCCGTTAGCACCGAAGTATTAGGCCTGGCGGGCTTTGACTGGCTGGTGCTGGATGGCGAGCATGCGCCAAACGATATTACGACCTTTATTCCACAGCTGATGGCCCTGAAGGGCAGCTCCAGCGCTGCGGTTGTCCGGGTCCCGACCAACGAGCCGGTTATCATTAAGCGCCTGCTGGATATCGGTTTTTATAACTTCCTGATCCCTTTTGTTGAAAGTAAAGAAGAGGCGGTTAACGCCGTGGCCTCCACCCGCTATCCGCCGGAAGGCATCCGCGGGGTGTCCGTTTCTCACCGCGCCAACATGTTTGGCACCGTGCCGGATTACTTCGCGCAATCAAACAAAAACATCACCATTCTTGTACAGATTGAAAGCCAGCAGGGCGTAGATAACGTCGATGCCATCGCGGCAACCGAAGGCGTTGACGGCATTTTTGTCGGCCCAAGCGACCTCGCCGCGGCGTTAGGCCATCTGGGCAATGCCTCACACCCTGAGGTTCAGCGCGCTATTCAGCAAATTTTTGCGAGTGCGAAAAAGCACGGTAAGCCGAGCGGAATTCTGGCGCCGGTAGAGGCCGATGCGCGTCGCTATCTGGAATGGGGCGCAACCTTTGTTGCCGTCGGCAGCGATTTGGGCGCATTCCGCTCCGCCACGCAGAAGCTTGCGGATTCTTTTAAAAAATAACCCTCGGGATCAAAAGAGAGAGAACGTTATGACGATGAAAGTTGGTTTTATTGGCCTGGGCATCATGGGCAAGCCTATGAGCAAAAACTTGCTGAAAGCCGGTTACTCGCTGGTGGTCTCCGACCGTAATCCTGAAGCGGTTGCCGAAGCGATTGCTGCCGGGGCAGAAACAGCGGCAACGGCGAAGGCTATTGCCGAACAGTGCGATGTGATTATCACGATGCTGCCGAACTCCCCGCATGTGAAAGAAGTGGCGCTGGGTGAAAACGGCATTATTGACGGCGCGAAGCCGGGTACCGTACTGATTGATATGAGCTCCATCGCGCCGCTGGCCAGCCGCGAAATCAGCGAAGCGCTGAAAGCGAAGGGCGTGGATATGCTCGACGCGCCGGTAAGCGGCGGCGAGCCGAAGGCGATCGACGGCACGCTGTCGGTGATGGTTGGCGGTGATAAGGCTATCTTCGATAAATACTACGACCTGATGAAGACGATGGCCGGTTCGGTCGTGCACACCGGAGAAGTAGGGGCAGGCAACGTGACGAAGCTGGCCAACCAGGTGATCGTCGCGCTGAATATTGCCGCGATGTCTGAAGCCCTGACCCTGGCCACCAAAGCGGGCGTCAATCCGGATCTGGTGTATCAGGCTATCCGCGGCGGCCTGGCGGGGAGCACCGTGCTGGATGCGAAAGCGCCGATGGTCATGGATCGTAACTTCAAGCCGGGTTTCCGCATCGACCTGCATATTAAGGATCTGGCCAATGCGCTGGATACGTCCCACGGCGTGGGCGCTCAGCTGCCGCTGACGGCGGCGGTGATGGAAATGATGCAGGCGCTGCGTGCCGACGGTCTGGGTACCGCCGACCACAGCGCGCTGGCATGCTATTACGAAAAACTGGCGAAAGTGGAAGTCACTCGCTAACAAGAAGGGCGCGAAACGCGCCCTGTAATTCTTGCCTTGCGCGGCACTGTCAGGCTACATAACTATGAAAATCGTAATCGCCCCAGACTCTTATAAAGAAAGCCTTTCTGCCATTGAGGTAGCTCAGGCGATAGAAAAAGGATTTCGGGAAATTTTCCCCGATGCAGAGTATGTTTCCGTTCCGGTTGCCGACGGTGGTGAAGGCACCGTTGAGGCCATGATTGCCGCCACGCAGGGTTATGAATATACCGCTCTGGTTACGGGGCCGTTAGGTGAAAAGGTGAATGCCAGCTGGGGAATGTCCGGCGACGGTAAAACGGCGTTTATCGAGATGGCGGCCGCCAGCGGACTGGGTCTGGTTCCGCCGGCGCTGCGCAACCCGCTGCTGACGACATCGCGCGGGACCGGCGAGCTGATTCTCCAGGCGCTGGATCATGGGGCGAAAAATATCATTATCGGCATCGGCGGCAGCGCCACTAACGATGGCGGCGCTGGCATGGTGCAGGCGCTAGGAGCCAGCCTCCGCGATGCTAATGGCAGCGAGATTGGCAACGGCGGCGGGAGCCTCGCCAGCCTGAATGCTATCGATCTCCGCGGTCTGGACGCCCGGCTTCAGGAGTGTGCGATCCGCGTAGCCTGCGACGTGACCAATCCGCTGACTGGTGATGTGGGCGCCTCGCGTATTTTTGGCCCGCAGAAGGGAGCGACCGAAGCGATGATCCTTGAGCTGGATCGCAATCTTGAACACTATGCCGATGTGATAAAAACGGATTTGCGCGTGGACGTGAAACAGGTGGCGGGAGCCGGCGCCGCCGGAGGTATGGGGGCCGCGCTGATGGCGTTCCTGAATGCCGAACTGCGCAGCGGGGTCGAGATTGTCACCCAGGCGCTGAATCTGGAAGAGCATATTCTCGACTGCTCGCTGGTGGTGACCGGCGAAGGGCGGCTTGATAGCCAAAGTATTCATGGCAAGGTGCCGGTCGGCGTGGCGAGCGTGGCGAAAAAATACCATAAGCCGGTGATTGGTATTGCCGGTAGCCTGACCCGCGACGTTGGCGTGGTGCATCAGTTTGGCATCGATGCGGTATTCAGCGTGCTGACCAACATTACAACGCTGGAAGAGGCGTTTCGCGGGGCATCGGACAATATTTATCGCGCGTCGCGCAATATCGCCGCGACATTGCGGGCCGGGATGGCGATGGAGGGATGACAACCGGCGGCAAACCCTCTATACTTCGCGCCGAAGCTGACCAGACAGTCGCCGCTTCGTCGTCGTCCTCCTTCGGGGGAGACGGGCGGAGGGGAGGAAAGTCCGGGCTCCATAGGGCAGGGTGCCAGGTAACGCCTGGGGGGGAAACCCACGACCAGTGCAACAGAGAGCAAACCGCCGATGGCCCGCGCAAGCGGGATC
>OLIJ01000074.1_pt1 | contig 83442 bp, 76 predicted proteins | sample 1609731 | NCBI WGS metagenome assembly OLIJ01 (sample SAMEA4350159, study PRJEB24818) | metagenome | biome: human; feature: gut; material: faeces | place: Denmark | collected 2013-09
AATCTGCTGAGTACAAGAACTTTCAGCGTGTTACCGTAGTCGATAACGGTGATATTACCGCCACCATTAATAATAAACAGGAAGGTAATCAATCACGTTACCGCGATTATTATAAGCGTTTCACTAACGCCATTCCTAAAAAATATCGCCACTGATTCAGTCTGTCAGTAAAAATCGTACGAAATCTTTGTAGGTATTAACTTTGTTTAACTTGATCGCTTATCCCTGCAAATAATTTTTCGCGTTACTCGGCCCGTCAGCCCCTGCAATGAGTACACTTTCCACCGTTCAGAAAAGCCGCTATACCGGCCAGACAGTCAGCTTTTAATGTGTGTTAAGTTTTATTGAAAAAAATTCAGATGAGTATTTTAACAGACCATGATTAATATAGCGGCACTTACCCATGCAGGCCGTAAGGGTTGAAGAGTAAGTATATATGGATACATACAGGATAAGTTTCTGAGGTCATGTTTGGTCTCTTTCCTGTAATTAATAATTTAACTTTAAATGAATGGATTAAACGGATGAAAAAAACAATTCTGGCTATGGTTATTACTGCCTCTGCGGCTTTCAGTGCTCAGGCTTTGGCAACGAACCAGGCTGAAGTCACTATCCTGGGCGAAGTAGCAGACTCTAAGACTTCCTGCGTCGTGACCCCGACGGGTACCCTCAACAACGGTATCGTTAAGTTAATGACCGTGACCACTGCTGAAGCAACCGGTCAGTCTGTTAATACATTATTTAAAAACCAGCAATTTGGTTTCCGGGTTAGCGACTGTGCTATCGGCGGCGCAGATGAAAACAACGTTACCGGCCTGAGCGTTAAAGTCACCGGGACATCCTCTTCTACTCCTGACATTCTGGACAACACTGCCGTTAACGGCGCTGGAAACATCGGTATCGGTATTCAGAAACTGAGCAACAGCGCCCGTATCAAATTCGATGGCACTGCGGTTACCGAAGCCTACACCCCGCATCAGGCAACCAACCTGGAATATCTTGCTGGCTACGTGAAAGTCAACGCGGCAAACCCGGTTACTGAAGGCCCGGTTAAAGGCGTTGCAACCTTTACCATTGATTACACCATCTAATTAATTTTCAAGGGGCCTGCTAATCCAGCAGGCCCTTTTAATTAAATGTTGAAGGAATCTAATGTACCAGATGATGATCAAGGCAATCATTGCCTTCGCCATGATACTGAGTGGCTTTGCGCATGCAGGAATTGTTATCGAATCAACTCGCTATCTTTATAAAGAAGGCGCTCGTGAGATATCTGCGCAAATTGATAATAAAGACGAAATGCCTTATCTGATCAAATCGTGGGTTGAAGCACCAGAGGGAAAAGCGCCCGCATTTATGGTCACACCGCCTCTTTTTCGCCTGGAGATGAAACAGAAAAACACCGTCCGTATATTCTCTACTGGCAACATCAATGCCCCCACTGACCGTGAATCATCTTACTTTTTTAATATTATGGCCATCCCACCGTCTGATGATACCTATGCGAACAGCAATACGATACAGCTAGCCGTCCGCCATCGCATGCGGCTGATTTACAGGCCAAAAGCGTTAGCCGAGTTATCCAATAATACCGAAGCCGAAAAAATAGAGTGGCGCAAGACAGGTAATCGGCTAACCATAAAAAACCCGACGCCATTTTTCTTCTATTTTAGAAACGTACAGATCGGCGCTAATGAATATCAGGCAGTAATTAAGTTTATTGAACCATTTTCTTCAAAAGCTATAACGTTAAAAGATAACGGCAATGCTACCAAAGTAACGTGGAAAATAGTGAATGATTATGGAGGTGCAGGTTCCCTCTATTCATCGAGATTGCCATAAACAGTTCGCATTTATAAATGGATGTTTTTATGCCAATAGAACACAGAGATACCTTCAGGCTATCTACGCTCTGCATAGCTATTATTACTATAATGACGGCGAGCATTCACACTACGGTGAACGCGCGTGAATTCTTTGATCCCGCATTTATTACATCGGCTAATGGAGGTGATGCATCCAACGTTCCCGACCTGTCCATTTATCAGTCGGTCAACGCTCAGGCGCCGGGAGACTACCGGGTCGATATCGTTTTTAATGGTCGCTATCTGGAAACCAAAAACGTTAAGTTTGTTACGACCGAACGCGGCAGCAGGCTGGATAAAAAGCTAAACCTTATCCCCTGCTTCACGCTGGACACACTTTCTCAGTATGGCGTCAGAGTTAAATCATTCCCCGAACTGAAAGAGAACGAAAAAGGCTGTGCCAACTTCGATATTATTCCTGACAGCAAAACCGTTTTCGATTTCACCGCCCAGCGCTTAGATATCTCCACGCCCCAGGCCGCGATGAGCACGGTGGCCAACGACTACATCCCACCGGAAAAGTTTGATGACGGCATAAACGCCATGTTTGTGAACTATCAGTTTAACGGTTCGCAGGATTATAAAAGCGATAATGAATACTATGGCCTGAATCTGGAATCCGGGATAAATATCGGCCCTTGGCGCGTCAGAAACCTTGGCATATGGAACAAAAGTAAGGGAGAGTCAGCTCATTTTGATTCCGCTTATCTTTATCTCCAGCGCAGCTTGCGCTCCATCAGCAGCAACCTGCTTCTCGGCGAAAGCTCTTCCTTATCCGGCATATTCGATAGCGTCCCCTTTTCCGGCGTGCAGCTGGCGACGGATACCAGCATGCTCCCGGAGAGTATGCGCGGCTATGCCCCGGTGATCCGCGGTATCGCTAAAACCAACGCCCGGGTGGTGATCAAACAGAACGGCTATCAGGTTTACCAGACCTACGTCGCACCTGGCGCGTTTGAAATTACGGATATGTACCCCAGCGGCGGGAGTGGCGATCTGTATGTTACGGTTGAAGAGTCCGACGGCTCGAGACAGAACTTTATCGTTCCCTTCGCGGCTCTGCCGGTCATGCTGAGGGAAAATCAGTTCGAGTATGAAATCACCTCGGGGAAATACCGGCCTTACGTCGGCTCCATTAATGAAACCCCTTTTACGCAGGCCACCGCCAAATACGGCGTATCAACCAGCGCAACGATTTTCGGCGGTATGCAGGCATCGGCAAAATACCAGGCTCTGTCTACCGGCCTGGGGTATAACCTTGCCAGCCTCGGCGCCCTGTCGGCCGACGTGACCCAGGCCTGGTCCAAAAAACGCTATGACGATAAAACCTCCGGCCAGTCGTGGCGCGTACGCTACGGTAAAAATATTATCGAAACCGGAACCAATTTTACCATTGCGGGTTATCGCTACTCGACGAAAGGGTTTAACACGCTGTCTGAAGTGCTTAATACTTATTCCGATGACGGACGTTATTACTCGGCGCGTTCTTTACGCAATCGTACCAACCTGACGCTAAATCAGAGCCTGGGAAAATCACGAGGGAGCCTGTCTATTAGCGCGCTGATCGAAGATTACTGGGATAACAAGCGTACCAATAAATCATTAAGCCTGGGCTATAACGGCGGTTGGCAGGGTATTAACTATTATCTGGGCTATAGCTATAACCGCTATACCTGGGGTTCACACGGTTCCAGCTACGAGGCGCGAAACGATCAGCGTCTCGCGCTAACAATTTCCATACCTCTGAGCAACTGGCTGCCAAATACCTATGCAAGTTATCAGATCACCGAGAGTAGCCCAGGGTCTACGGATCAGTATGTTTCTTTAGGCGGCATCGGGCTGGAAAACAATAATCTTGACTGGGATATCCAGCAGGGTTACAGCAATCGTGAGCACTATAGCGGCGACGTCAGGGGAACCTATAACGGCTCGCGTGGAAGCGTGAACGTCGGCTACAGCTATGACAAAAACAGCCGGCGGATCGACTACGGCGCCAGCGGCAGCCTGATCGCGCATGCGGACGGAATAACGTTTGGGCAGAATATCAGCGATGCGGCCGTGTTAATCAAAGCCCCGGGTCTGGATAACGTCAGGCTCAGCTCGGATTCAACGATCGTCACGGACAGTCGCGGCTATGCCATCGTTCCCTATATTACCCCCTACCGCAGTACCGATATCACTCTGGACAGCACATCCTTTGGCGACGATATGGAGCTGATGCAGACCACGCAGCAGGTTGTCCCCACCCGCGGCGCCATTGTGCGCGCAAACTATGACGGGAATATTGGGCAACGGGCATTTATTCGCCTTAAAACCCCCGCAGGCCGCGAGGTGCCTTTTGGCGCGATGGCCACGCTTGCCGGCGCAGCCAAATCCCAGGCCAGCATCGTGAGCGACGCCGGCATGGTTTACATGACCGGCCTGCAGCCAACGGGTGCGCTGACGGTCAGCTGGGGGAAAAATGCGGGCCAGAAATGTACCGCCATCTATACCCTGTCTGCAGGCCAGAAGAAAAATTCCGGAGTCAGCCAGACTGAAGCCCTGTGTCGATAATGATCATAAAGAGATGAGTGAAATGAAAAAAATGATTGTACTGCTGGCCGGAATATTTTTCTGCAGCGGGGTTTCGGCTGCACGGCTATGCACTTATACGCCTTCTGATCCCCATCAGAATGGCTGGGGAACGGAAGAACGACAGGGTATGGTGCTGTACCCCAAGATATCAGCCGATCCTGCTCTTCCGGTTGGCGCAATTCTTTATAGCCGAACGATAGGCGGTATGAATTTGCATACCCGCCTGTTTACCTGCGATCCGGGTGCGCAATATATCGTCGCCGTGAACAGGCCAGAGGTTCCGGGGTTGACCGTTCGCGGCATGCCGGTTTATGAAACCGGCGTTGCCGGCATTGGTATTCAGTTTAGCGATATATTCGCCAGCCGAATCGGCAAACAGATCGTCGGACAGGCGGGGAGCTGGCCAACGCCTTTTGGAAGCTCGTCAGAGTTCACCGCAACGCCGCACTTCTCTGCGTGGTTAATTAAAACGGGTCCCATTGATACCAGCGGGGCGACCAATATCAACGTCGAAATTGAGTTTCGCGTAGCAGACCCGGCCGACCTGGCATATGCAAGAAAAGGCGCGATCTACTGGGTAAACCCCAAAACAACAAGAATTGCCTTTCGTAATGAGAGCTGCAATATCTCGCTTAAAGGGCCCGGCACGGTCAATCTGCAAACAATCGCTAAAAGCGACCTGCTGGCGCTTGCCCGCGGTGCGACAACCGGCAAAGGTAAAGCAATTGATATGAATATTACCTGCCCAAATGAGTTGCAAGGTAAGAAACTCACCTACTGGTTTAACCCGAAGGGATCGGTTGCCACCGATGTAGGGGTACTGGAAAATACCATCCCTGTAGTACCGGGCGGCGGCGGCGGTGCCAAAAACGTCGGGATCATTTTGAAAAAAGATAACACTCCGGTGAAATTTTTCGATACCGATGCCTACTCTATTCCATCCCTTAGCCTTAACCAGGACATCAGCTTTACCGCAGATTATTTCCGGATGAATGATGATATTTCAGATGGACTGGTCAAAGCGGCGATAGAGGTCGTAATCCAGGAGGATTAATCTCAAAATCCAGGCTACATACGCTGAATAATTCGGGTTGCAGGCCAAAAACGCTTCAGGCGTTTTTAAACAAAGGGATGAGACCGTAGTCCGGGTAACGCGGCAACTGAGGAAATACCCGGGAGCTTAGTAAACTAAGTGACCGGGAAGAACGAAGGAAGCCAGCGTACATTCAACTTGCATGTATCGCGAGTATATAATGCCCTCAGCAAGAGGGCTTAAACGATCGGGGCTGGTACGAATATTTTAAATAGTTTTACCAACGCCCTCCCACGTGAACCTTCACCTCCGGACGTTAACCGGTCGCCCGGGTCATGTGGCAAAACAGCTATCGTGACGTTTATTTTTAGCCAGACGTTACGTTCAAGCATGATTAAATAACAGAATAATAATAAAATTCATTTTACAGCTATTATACTCACGTGCTTATGTTTGTCTTTTATCTGGGAGTTAATGAAATGGCAAACGGCAGCAATGAACTCTATAAATTATTAACGGACCTACGCGCCAATTATATCATTAATGAATGTGTAGAATTTCAACCAGCGACAAGTACCTTGCGTAATGTTCACAACCCGGAGCTTAAGGTCACGCTTAATTTACCCGCCGGTCGCTGTTTATTATTATTAATTAGTCATATCGGCAATGTCGTCACCCAGCAGGACTTTATGGATATCGTCTGGAAGCAAAGCGGTATGAGAGTGACCGCAAACGCCTATTATCAGAATATCTCGATTCTCCGCAGAGGCCTTACCCATGCCGGGTTAGAGGAAAATGTCATTATCACTCTTCCCCGCATTGGGCTGACCCTGGCCGCCGGCACACAAATCCGTAAATCAACCACGGACGCTTCCCCGGACTCAGGAAGCACCAGGAAACCGATCAACAGCACCTCGATCGCGGTGGTTAAGAACAGTAGCCATCAGGATTTAGAACGCTCATCGATGAGCATCGCCGATTATGGCTTAAAAAAAGAGCTGACATGGTCGGAGGTTGGCAACAATGCCCCTCCAGCCATTCTTAGCAGAGTGAAGAAATACAGGCCCGCGTTCACAGTAAAAAATGGCGTTCTTCTGGCGGTAAGCATCACTGCTATCTCAGCGCTTTTCTCATACATGGCGGGTATGAAAGAAAGCTATTTTGCTGACTATGAAACGATAACGTCTACCCAGCGCTGCCATGTTTTATCAGCGGAACCGGCATCCGATAGCCTGAAAAAAGAAGTGCTCAACAAATATGGCAAACATATAACCAGCGATTGCCGGAACTACCCTTGGGTATACGTGACGACAACAGCTGACCTCCCCAGAACTTCGATCATCCGCTGTAATAAACCATTCGCGCAATCGACTTCGTGTATTTCCGAATACTTCATTGAGTAATGACAAAAGCACTACACCATCATTTCACTACAACGGCGGATTAAAAGATAAAGGAAAAATCATGCCGGCGCGGGTCTTAACTTAATCTGATTTTGGACAATACGCTATCAGACTCATGCAGACGCGTAATGACAACCCGGCGATTTCCGCCTCCGTTATTGATGGAAAGAATGTCCTGTCCGTGATGACCTGACAAGACAGGCTCGTTGATTCAATACAATTATAGAAATAAGACTTTTCGCCAGGAGCCAGAGTATGCAGCACTTAATCTATCACTTATACTTTTGTCTAAATGTGAAAATATCTTAATTTCATCTGCATCCGCAGAGATAAACCTCACCAGTTGCTGAATGAGTTCTATATAATTAATGCATAGATATTACGTTATTAACAAGGTTGTTGAATTTCATCCTACGACCCGTCAGTTAAGAAACCTTAGCAACCCCACGAATATGGTTGTACTAAACTCTCCGGCAAGCCGTTGTTTATTACTATTAATCGAGAGATCCGGCACAATTGTGACGCAACAAGAGTTTATGTATAACGTATGGGAGAAGCTTGGGCTCGTTGTGTCGGCAAATACCTACTATCAAAACATTTGTCTGCTCAGAAAAGGAATGAAAGAAATTGGATTTGCCAGCGATCCCATCACGACGATACCGCGTATTGGTTTAACCCTGGCCCTTGATACACAGATTCAGTCTATTGAATCCACCGACCCGCCACCGCCAGCCAGTGTTGACGAACAGACAACCGACGAGACGGCATTGACCGTATCTTATGATGAGCTCGACAAAGCAGTATTTAGCCATGCCGGGATCCTCCACGAGGCGATCGAGTCTGTTGCCGATATCCCGGCATCAGCTCCCGATATCCCTGAACCGCAATGCCTGCCAAAAAGAGACGCCAGCAAATTAAGTAAGCTGTTTTTTCTCATCACGGTTCTTATCTTTTCTATTCTGCTGGCAGATATAAAGGTCATTCTGAGCCACTTCCAGGAGCAGAGTTACTTCGAAAACTATCAGCTCACCGTGAACACCGATGGTTGCCACCTCTTCCTCAATAAAGATATTCATAATGCAGATGAACGAACGAAAGCGCTAACCTACGGCGCGCAGTTCAAATCTGACTGCCAAAAGTTTCCATGGGTATATATCAGCAGATACGCCATGCTGCCCAGGGCCTCGGTGATTCGCTGCAATAAACCCATGTCCAGCCCTAACTACTGTATTTCGAACTATTTTATTGAGGATCATTAGAATGATACATTACCGTGCATCGGTGTATGTGCTTTGCCTGTGCTTATTTTTAACCTTAATACTGGCAGGTTATTCCTTATGGCAGCGTTCTCAACCGCTTGAGTTCACATGCAAAGCTAACTTTGTTCAGCACCATGCGGACGAGAACCTCAACGTTTCGCTAACTTACAGGATTAGCAAAGATAGCGGCATGCTTAGCATGAATGGCCGCTCCATTAATAATGAAGCCAATAAATTTAATCGTAAGATATTTTTCAACATCGAAAAGCGCAACAACGTTTATCACCTGCACTCGGTCACCAATGTGGTCTTCCCTGATGAGACCGTTAACAACATCTGGCTAGAGAAATATGAGCCTTTATTTTTCGTTTATCCCAAAAAAGATATTTACGTAAAAATACTTGAGCAACAGAACAGTTATTTATTTATATTCTCGACCTTACCAGCCTATGTATGTCATAAGCAGAAGGTTCTCTGAGAGAGTCACAACACTTTCAGGCCCTGGCGTTCTTTCCCCCACCGGCCATAACGACCGATGCTGACCTGATGACTTAAACGTGATTATATTTCTTACAGTAGAACATCGGCATATTATGTAAATAAATGACAGGATTGTTATACTTATCATACTCAATCTTCAGCGCGAGCTCTTTTCCTGCTTCATAAAAGAATGCAGGAAAATGAAAATCCACATTACTGCTTTTACTGTTATCGGTACTAAGATATTCGACATATTGATTTTTAAGTATGTACACATCATTATTTTTCACATATGTAAAGTTAATGACCCTGGCGACCTGCGACTGCACGCCATTCTCAGCGGCGATAGCATGTACCGTAAGCTCGCCTTTATCATTAGCAAAAATGAAGCCAAAATTAGAATCCAGACGAAAGCCATCATGCAGCAAGGTATGACGACTCTGGCATACAATTTTATTATTTGAATCATCCATTTTAAAAAAATAAACTACAGCAAATGCAGCGGCTATCAGTAAAGTTGTCAGGTAATATATTTTTGCTCGCATTACTTTACCTTTATGCTTTTCATTACCGTCAGAGAGCGGCAGATTTGATTTTCTTTATCATAGACAGGACAATACATTATATTTAATCGCGTATTCATTGGCGACGCAGTAAAATAAACGACTTCGTTATTCGTACATGACAGCCCCAGAGTGCCGAGGATTGCCTTAATCTCAGAGGGTGAGTATTTGCGGTCCGCTGAAAATATATTACAACCATCGGAAGAGATTTTGATATAGTCAGAAAAAGCGTCGCCGCCAGCGCTGTGGTAATGATTTAAAATACTCAATAAAGCCATCGTCAGAATGACGGCTATCCCTGTATTCCTCAACCACTTACCTCTGTTATTATCATCACCGTTTGCTGAAGTATTTGCTAATTTAATTTCATTAACCGCAGGTCCTTGTAATACTTCGGCCGAAGTATTAAGCATTTCGAGAGAATCATCAGCCTCAGCCTGCGCTGACGTTTCGCTGGCGATATTATTAGGAACGAAGGTTTCTTTACCGTCAACTTCGGTTTTTACACTGTTGTCAATTTGTTGCTCATTATCTTCATCAGGATACACGTACGCTACTTTTACGCTATTATTAAACCTCAATCCATGCCTTGGCACCGTATCAATAACGTCTGAAAACCCCATAATCACCAGGGCTTTTCGAAGATGTAAAATACATTGGTAGTAAGTATTGTGGCTGACGCCAGCATTGCGCTTACTTCCCCATCCGCAGAGGATTAGCTCTTCCTGAGAAACAATCTCTCCCTGCTTACGGAGTAAGTTTTCCAGACAGCAGCTCGCAGGAAGATGAAGCTTAATTTCTTTTGCAGTCAGTCTATCAACAATCACCCGCTGGGAAGGGACGAACGCAACCCTCTCCCCAATAATAAAGCTTTGGATGTTATTTGAGCGATCCATATTACTACACCCTTAGCCGCCAGTGTCTTTGAAATCAGTAAGTTAAATATTAGGCTAATGAAAGAAAATTTCCGCGCAAATATTAACCGATCGAATAAGGATTAACAAACGGAATTTAACTATGTTCCGCTGTAGAAAATCCATATCGCAATACGCAAAATGCGAGGGATATCTATTTATTTCATCAACATCCATAAATAGATCATCAATTTGTTTCTAAGTTGACATTGATGTAACCAGGTATAAATTCAAATGCATTCGGGAGGCCGTAAAATGTTATCAAACTGATTAATGTATTAATCGCCGCTTTCGGTAAGTCATACCATACTGAATTCTCCCTCTTAGCAGACAGCGGTATATTCAGCCAGATACGCCCCTGATCGCTTCATTTTGGCAGGCAACCGGGATCGCTGAGACGCATAAGATGGCGAACGCGAATGATAAAAGAAGCTGGAGTATGGTGCTGCAGGCCACCATGTGCGGTAGAAACATATTAAAACATCCGATAACTTTCTGAAAATAGTCGCCTGTTCCAGCAACCTGAAAATAGCGGCTGATAAGATTCCTATTTTAAAAACGAGATGTTAGGAAACAGCACCAGAATTTAACCACTCTAAAACACATAACTCACATATGACAAGCATTTAATTTACCTAAGGGTATTCGAGTTTAAAACGCGCCTCGCCTTTATACTGGTACTGATTATAAATCCGGGAAGATTCTTTTCCCAGACCGACGCTCTCATCGATGCCATGATAAAAATTAGCCAAACATGCTCGCCTGAAAAAGCAAAATCATATTTTTAAATATATATATCTCCCTCCCTCGAAAACCAACTAATACTCGCTATTCCTCAATAAACGAAACCACGCCTTCTCCACCGTGAGACCCGGAGCATTGATCGGCAATTGAAGGAACAAGTGACGTAAACTGAACGTTGTGAAGCTTGATAGCACTTTTCAGCGGACTTTCGTCGCTCTTCGCTTTTAAATTGTACAGTTCCGTTAAATCATTAGCGACCGTGATGTTTAATTCCTTCCCATAAATTTTCTTGTAATTCATTTCTTTCCCCCATCAATTAGCCGTCATCAATATAGATGATTCAATTAAAATTAATATTTGACTTTGCGCGTCTGTCATGTCAGCTTTGCAAATAAAAGGAAATGACAATCGCTATCTTCTGAACAGGATAAAGCAAGATGGAGTTTGCGAAAAAGAGGATAGAGGAGTGGATGATAATAAATGAAGGGTGAAAATTACATCAAGCCGTTACTATATTAAGTTTATCTGCAGCGGTTCCTCTTATTTCATCTCATTCTTCTGTATATTAATGATGAAAACCATTAAAGGTTTTTTCTTACTTTACCACCCCCATTATTTTTATTTAACCACCCAGGGCAATTTATGAAAATAAAAACACTCTTGAATTTCTGTGCAAAAATCATCTTGTATTTTATTTTATTTCTGGTCATACAGTGCATGAGCCCTGACTGGAGATCCTTAACTAACCATGACATAGGCATAAAAGCAGCATACGCGTTAATGACGACAATTATTTTTTTACTATTGTCGCCATTAATTGATAAATGGAGTAAGAGAAATGAGAGGCCTAAGCCTTAAAGAGCTGACCTCAGCGTTTGGTGCCGGCATCGATAAAGATGCAGCGGTGGCTGACGGGAGTGCTGTTGGAGGGATACACGGAGTTTTTCTCTGGCCTATATCCCTCGGGCTTACCTTGAAGCAGATACAGAGAAACGTCTCCTCAACGGTCCGGAGTTCAGATTGCATCCTTCAGAATGGAATAAAAGAGGAAGGGTCTGGATCATAGATTTCTGTTGTAAGTCTGGTTTCGGACAAAGGGTCATTGCGCATTTCATCCTGTATCCCTATGGGGATAAGGCGAAGCACGCTGGCTGAACAGAAGGAAGAAAATCATGAAGTTCAGGTCGGCCTTGCAGAATACAGCGCGAGGATCCTCGAAGATGCAGGGAAAATAGTCAATATTAGGAGATGACATGCTGTAGGTATCATCCCGGACGGAATACATCAAATCTTCATTTTGACTCTGACCCGCGCTCCTTTACGTCCGCTAGCAAGCGTAAAGGAGAGTAAACCCCCAGGGCAAACTGGCACTCTCGGGCAGAATTACTAAGCTTAATCAGGGAAACGGTTAATTTTACTTAGAGGGAGCGTATATGGGATTCTGGAGAATTGTTTTAACGATTATTCTGCCGCCGCTTGGCGTACTGCTGGGTAAAGGATTCGGCTGGGCGTTTATTCTTAACATCGTGCTGACGCTGCTGGGCTATATTCCCGGCCTGATTCACGCGTTCTGGGTGCAAAGCCGCGATTAACCGACCGCACCAAACGGCGCCCGGACGCCGTTTGGTGTATTAAACCCGGAACAAAATAGTGACTATTTATTTTCGGGTTTAAAGTGATAGGTTTCTTGAGCCGTTTGCAGCCATTCCCGATCGGAAACGATATTGTTCCTTTCAATCACGCTGAGCCAGCCGCCGTCGCCGGGCATGGTAATCAATGCGCTCCCCGTCGACGCAACCACCGTATTGACCGAATCATTTTGCACCCTGAAAAGTGGGAATCCTTTACTATCCACGCACCAGTTATCCACCATCTTATTTTTGTTCGCCACGCAATAATCTACGATCATCGGGTATAAATAGGGCCGCATATTGACGTACATGGCCCCGCCGATAAAAGGCGTTCTGGTTGCCGTGCTGTAGTGTTTTTCAAGATATTCAATTGCACCTCCTTTTAGCAATTTTTCATCCCCGACTCTTAACGTGCAGGAGATCTGTGACAAAGAAGCGATTATCAAAAGCAGCCATCTCATTATGGAATCCCTATCATTAGCGCTGGCCGAAATACGGCTATGTGGTCAACCTCTTACAACAACAGTGCGGCGGTGCCCGCGTATCTATTCCGCCGCCGCGGGGCAATCCGCCTGCCGCTAAAACCCACGCGGCGTTTCGCGACGGAATCCCAGGCCGATGATCCTACCGACCAACCGAGGCAGCCAGCGGCTGTTGCTGAGCCAGGTCATCAGACCGGAGCCGCCAGCCGCGCGGCGTTTTTTCGTCCTGCGCTGGCTCATTTTAATTTGTAAAAACTGCGTGGCTTTGGTGGGGAAATCGCGCCGCCGCTGCACGCGCCGCAGATGCTTTAGCTGCAAACGGCGCTGGCGCAGCGGCAGGATAATGGCGTTAGCCGCGGCCACCGCATCCTGAATCGCCAGATTGACGCCCACTCCGCCGATAGGCGACATGGCGTGCGCCGCGTCGCCAATGCACAGCACCCCCGGCTTCGCCCACTGCTCCAGCCTGTCGATGCGGATGCTCAGCAGCTTCACCTGCTCCCAGCCGGCAATCTCCTGAAAGCGATCGTCCTGAAACGGGGCCACCTCGGCCACCTGCAGCAGGAATTTCTCCAGTCCGCTCTCCCGGATCGTATCGAAGCTCCCCTTCTCGATCGAATAGCCGCACTGCCAGTAATCCCCGCGATCGATCATGATGAAGTTGCGCCTTGGTCCGGTATGGCCCATCGACCATTGCGGATCGCCCGCATGCTTACTGAGCTTCATCCACAGCAGATCCCGCGGCGCGCCGAACGAGCGGCTGCTGAGCCCCGCTTTTTCCCGCACCACGGAGCCTCGCCCGTCGGCGCCGACCACCAGCTGGCAGGCAACCTCGATCGGCCCTTCCGGGGTCTCCGCCAGCACGCCGCACGCTCGGCCCTGCTCATAGCGCAACTCAGCCACCTGCGCTGGCTTTATCAGCGTGAAATGGGGAAAAGCAGCGGCCCGCCCGGCGAGGAAAGTGAGGAATTCCCACTGCGGCATAAAGGCGATGAATTTGCAGCGCGTCGGCAGACGGGAGAAGTCCGCCAGCATCACGTTGCGCCCGGCGATCTCCGCCCACAGGTTTTCCGCGCGCTGGTGCGGCAGCGTCAGGAGATCGTCAAGCAGACCAAGCTGATGCATCAGCTCCAGCGTGGAAGGGTGAATGGTATCGCCGCGGAAATCACGCAGAAAATCATCGTGCTTCTCCAGCACCGTTACCTTGACGCCCGCCCGGGCTAACAGATAGCCGAGCATCAACCCGGCAGGGCCGCCGCCTACGATGCAGCAATCGGTGGTGTAAGACGCGATCGAGGATGATGCCATGCTCTTAAGCCCCGTGGAACGACCCGCTTTCAGTGAATCGACGCGTCGTGGAAGAAATAGAGTATTGATAATGATTATCAATATCAGATAAAACTGTCAACCCGTTGCGCCATGCGGATTGCCCTCTGTTCAAGCGTCTGGCGGGCCGCCGTGCGGGAAAATAGCCGGCTGATACCGCCTGTCCGCAGGTTTAACCGCCAGATGAGAAATTTTTTCATTAAATCTCTGCCCGATTTTGTCGCCTGGGTGACCTCTCTACTGAGATTCCAGTTTCACACATTCAGGGAACAGTCGATGTCTATAAAAAACAAAAGCGCGGCAAACAACATGTCCGGCACAAACGTCCGGCGGCATATTCATCATTCCGGCAGAAAACGGGCCGCCGGCAGAGTGCTCAGGCCCGCGTGCGGGCTGCTGGTCTTTGCCTCCTGTGCGACCGCCGTTTTTTCCGCACAGGCGCAGCCGCAGCCGACGCAGCAGGCCGATGTTCAGTCTTTCGCCATTCCTGCCGGCGATCTGAACCCGGCGTTACAAAGCCTTGCCAGCAGCGCCCGGGTCATTCTGACCTTTACGCCAGAACAAACCCGGGGGAAAAGCACCGCCGGCCTGCAGGGGCGATACAGTGTGGCAGAAGCCTTTAGCCGCCTGCTGGCGGGAAGCGGTCTCAGCGCCCAGCAGACGGCAAACGGTTATCGCCTGGTGGCGGCTGAACCGCTTGAGGATCTGGTGATCCCGGAGCTGTCGGTAGTCAGCGGCTTAACCGATAGCGTCTCGGCCGGCCGCTCGACCCTGAATCAGGAAGACATCGCGCGCGTACAGGCCGATAACGTCGCCAGCCTGCTCGATCGCCTGCCCGGCGTCTCGATGGCCGGCTCCCCTCGCCCCGGCGGACAGAGTTTGAACATCTGGGGGATGGGCGATATGGAAGATGTCAACGTGGTGCTGGACGGCGCGCCCAAAGGATTCGAAAAATACCGCCAGGGCTCGGTGTTCATCGAGCCGGAGCTGCTCAAGCGCGTTGACGTCGATAAAGGCCCGCATAACCTGCTGAATGGCAACGGCGGATTTGGCGGCACCATTACGATGGAAACCAAAGATGCCGGCGATATGCTGCAGCCCGGAGAGAACTTTGGCGGTTTGCTGAAATACAGCTATCACACCAACGATCGCCAGGGGATCTACAGCGGCGCGCTATATGGCCGCACCGAGGAAGGGTTTGCCGACGGGCTGGTCTATTTCAGCAAACGCGACGGGGGCAACATTAAACGGCCTGACGGCACGCGCTTTGCCTACTCGTCCAACGATCAGGCTTCGTGGCTGGTGAAGTCTAACCTGTATCTGACCGATGCGCAGACGTTAACCCTGTCGGCAATGCGCTCCGAGTCCGACGGCTGGCAGCCTTTTGCCGCCAAGCGCGATGATATCAGCGCCCCCAGCCAGGCGGATATCGACCGCTACGGCCGGGATGAGGCGTGGCGGCGCATCCTGGTGTATCGCGATCAGGTAGACACCAACTATTCGGTAAAATGGAACCTGGCGCCGGAAGAGCAGCCGCTGCTGAACCTGACGGTATCTTACGCCCACTCGAAAACCGAACAGCATGATAAACGGCCGGACTCCGCGTCACAGTACAGCTATCTGGGTTCTCTGGGGAACGAGAGCTGGGTGAGCTATGTCGATCAGCAGCTCGATATGAACAACGAGAGCCGCTTTAGCAGCGGCCCGCTCGATCATAAGCTGCTGTTTGGCGTGCGCTGGCATAAGCATAAACGCGATACGCTGATGTACTATCCGGCGCAGAAAAATAGCGCCAGCTACAACTACGGCTATTTCCAGCCCTACTATATGCCGGCGGGCGAGCAGGAAACCCGCAGCGCCTATCTGCAGGATGCGGTCAGCTTCGGTAGCCTGACCGTTACGCCCGGCGTGCGCTTCGATCACGTCACCAACACGGGCCAGCCAAACCGCGCGCCGCGCTATAACGATAGCGATCCTGCCGCCGGGCATGATTACAGCAGCGTCACCTACACCGGCTGGTCTCCGCACCTGGGGGCTATCTGGAAAGCCACGCCCAACTTGTCGCTGTTTGCGGACGTCAGCCGCACCTGGCGCGCGCCGGTCATTGATGAACAGTACGAAGTTCAGTCAGCCAGCTCCAGCGTTCCCGGCACCAGCCGTAATCTGAAGGTGGAGCGTATTACCGGAATTCGGCTAGGCGCGGTGCTGGATTTCAACAACTTACTGACGGCAGAAGACAGCCTGCAAATTCGTACGACCCTGTTCCGTAACCGCGGCAAGGATGAAATCTTCTATCGTCGCGGGGTGCTGTGCGACGCCGCCAGAAGCGGAGGGGAGTGCGGCCAGCCGCTGTCGAACTACCGTAACCTGCCGGGCTATACCATTGAAGGCGTGGAAATTGAGTCATTCTACGATAGCGATCGGGTGTTCGGCAGCTTCGCGTACTCCGCGATCCGCGGTAAGCGCGATGCTTCCCCGCGCGATCCCTGGGGCAACCAGACCTGGATTGCGGAAATTCCGCCGGTCACCGCGCACGCGGTGCTGGGGATAAAAGTACCGCAATGGGATGCGGCGTTTGGCTGGACCGGCGACTTTGTGCGTAAACAGGACCGTTCGCCGGCCGACGGCGATCCGCTCGCCTCCGTCTGGGCGCTGCCGAAAACCGCCGGCTACTCCCTGCACGGCCTGTTCGCCTCCTGGCAGCCCACGGCGCTGAAAGGGTTTGAAGCCCGGGTGGCGGTGGACAATCTGTTCAACCACGAATATTACCCCTACCTGGGCGAATCCGTGTCCGGCGTCGGGCGGAATATTAAATTCAGCGTCAGCCAGCGTTTCTGACGTTTTACCCGCGGGGAGCCGTCGGCTCCCCTGCTTCCCCCCTCCTGAATCCCCGGCGTAATGTAAATAATCAGCAATCTCTTGACACATAACTTACATTATCTTAAATAGTAATGATTCTTATTTTCATTTAAAGCTATCATGTTTGGTGTGCCGAATGGCAAGGAAAGATATTGCAATCGCTAACGGGTTTGCCCAGCAGCTCTATAGTGAACATCACGGCTGGCTGTGCCACTGGCTGCGGCAAAAGGTCGGCTGCGCCTGGCATGCCGAAGATTTGGCGCAGGATACTTTTATCAGCATCCTGCTCAGCCCGCAGCTTACGACCATTCGCCATCCCCGCCCCTTCTTAGCCACGGTGGCGCGCCGGCTGGTAGCCAACTATTACCGGCGCAAGCACATTGAGGAGCGCTATTTGCAGGCCCTGAGCGAGCTGCCGGAGGCCGAATCCCCGTCGGCGGAAATCCGTCTGCAGACGATTGAGATGCTGGAAAAGCTGGACCAGGCGCTGGACGGCCTGCCCGCGCCGGTGCGCGAAGCGTTCCTGCTGGCCCATCTGCAGGGCATGCGCTACTGCGATATTGCCGAGCGGCTGCGGGTCTCCGCCAGCTCGGTCAAACAGTATTTGCAACGCGCGAATCTGCAATGTTTCTTTGCCTTATCATCGTAATAGCGGCGTGTTGATACCAGCATGAGTCCTTCATCCACTCTCAATGAACAAAGCGCCCGCGAAGCCGCCATCTGGCTTACGCAGCTGATGTCAGAAGACGCCAGCCAGGAGGATCGGGAAAACTGGCAGCGCTGGTATCAGTCGCGGCCGGAAAATGCCCAGGCCTGGCAGCAGATCGGCGCCTTTTCCTCCGGCTTTTCCCTGCTTAATGGCATGGCCGCGCAGCAGAGCCTGTCCCATCTGGCCAATCCTCAACGCCGCCGGCTGTTGAAGAGTATTGCCGTCGTCGGGCTGACCGGCGCGGTGGGGATCGGCGCCGGGAACAGCCTCTGGCGGCCCTGGCTGGCGGACTATCGCACGGCGATCGGCGAACAGAAAAATGTGACCCTGGCGGATGGCACGCAGCTGATGCTGAACACGCAAACGGCGGTCAATGTCGCCTCCCACGACGACGGCCAGCGGGTGGCGCTGTTGAACGGGGAAATGATGGTGACGTCGCCGCAAAACGCCGGGTTACTGCGGCTGCAGCTGCCGCAGGGCGAGCTCATCGCGCACAATAACCGCTTCGCGATCCGGCTGGGCGATACGCAGAGCGATATTGCGGTGTATCGCGGCCAGCTGAGCGCCCGTCCGGCGGCAGGCAGCCAGAGCGTGACCGTCAATGCGGGCTATGGTCTGTGGCTCAATGAACGCGGGTATAGCCCGTTACACCGGGTGCCGGCTGAACCGGCCTGGCTAAAAGGGCTGATCGTGGCCGATGATATGCGGCTGGCAGATTTCCTCGACGAGCTGGCCCGCTACCGCCGCGGCTATATCCGCTACCGGCCGGAGGTCGCTAATCTGCGACTGTCGGGAGTTTTCCCGCTCAATAACACCGACCGCATTCTTGATTCGCTGCCTGACAGCCTGCCGGTACAGATAAACTATCTGTCAAAATACTTTGTCAGCGTCTCCTGAAGTCCTTTACTCTGATAATGATATTTTTATGGCGTTATATCCCGTTCTTTCCGCCAGCAGTGCCCTTTCCGGCCGGGCAGAGTGTCCTGTCTATTATCCGACTCTGATTAACGTTGCGGCATCACGCTCGCGACGGCCTGCTCTCCTGTACCGGTGGTGACTTTTCCATGTTAAATAAAAACACACTCTCCGCTGCCCCGCTTTTCCCCCAGGAATGGGAGCGGGGAGCGGGAAGGCGGTGGACTTTCGCAGGTCTGTTGACGCTGCTCCTTCACGTGATGCTGCTGGGCTGGCTCTGCTATCAGTCCAGCCCGCCGCCGCCGCTGCCGGCGGCCACGCCAATGGTGGTGTTAATGATGGCCACTCAGGCGCAATCCGTCGCCAGCCCGGAGAAAATGCCGACCGGAGTGCAGCAAACGCACGCCCTACCCAGCAGCCAGCCTGTGGCGCAGAAGGAGGAGGTGACAGAGGAGACCAGGCCAGCGCTGACCCAGGCTCCGCAAGGCACGGAGCCGAAAACATCCCCGGAGATAAAGAAAAGCAAGCCCGCTAAACGCAAAGACCCGACGCCGCCTAAAACAACGGCTGAACGGGAGGTGACGCCGTCAAAAACGTCTGCCGCAGCGGATACCAGCGCGCCCCCTTCGATGAACGATAAGCAGGTCGCGGCGCCGCAGAACATGGCGGCGCCGCAATCGAACCAGATGAGCTCAGACTGGAGCGGGCAGCTGCTGGCGCACCTGAGCCGCTTTAAGCGCTACCCCGCCGTGGCGCTCCGCCAGCAGCGACAGGGGGTGGTGTATATCAGCATCACCCTGGATCGCCAGGGCAACGTGCTGACGGCGAAGTTACTCCGCTCAAGCGGGGTGGATTCGCTGGACCGGGAAGCGGAGCAGCTGGCGAAGCGGGCCGCCCCGCTGCCTCCGCCGCCGGATGATATCCGGGCGGGACAGTCGTCATTCAGCGTGACGCTCCCGATTCGTTTCGATCTCAGAGAGGTGCGGCGGTGAAGCACAAGGCGCCCGCCGCTTCTACGCCAGCATGCGGCGCATCACCTTCCCGGAGAAAGTTTTAGGCAGAGCCGAGGTGAAGTGGATGCGCCGCGGCACGGCAAAGCGGCCGCATCTCGCCACCAGCCGGGCGCAAATGCTTTTTTTAAGCTCGGCCTGCTGCGCAGGGTCGGCCATATCGGTGACCACGAACAGCGCCACCATTTCCCCCAGCAGGTAGTGCGCCGTCCCGGCGGCGACCACCTCGACAATCCCCTCCAGCCCCATCAGAGCGTTTTCTATCTCTGCGGTGGCGATGCGCTTGCCGCCGATATTCATCACGTCATCCATCCGTCCCTGGATAACAATCCGCTCGCCAACCCTTATCGCACAATCGTGGGTGGCATAGCGCCACTGCCGATGCCAATACGACCAGTAGTACTGGTCGTGCTGGATATCATTCTGCCACAGCGTCGACATCCCTCCGGGGCCAAGCGTGCCGTTAATCACCAGCATGCCCGCCTCGCCCGACGCGCAGGTTTTCCCGCTGGCGGGATGAACCACCTCAACCGCGCGGGTGAACACCGGCGAGAGCGCGCTGCCGGAGCCGGCCAGCAGCGGCCAGCCGGATTCGGTCTGCCAGTAATGATTTTCGCAGGGCACCCCCAGCTGCGAAGCCACCCATTCATCGGTGGCGTTATCCAGCGGCTCGCCGGCAAGATAGAGCGTGCGCAGCGAGGTCAGATCGGCGCGCGGCCTGCCCTGCCGCCGGGCCATGCGGATCGCCCCGGCAATGGTCAGCATCCGGGTGATGCCGAGCGTTTCCACCATCTGCCACCAGTATTCTCCCGGCGAGTTAACCTCGCAGAGCACCGTCGTCAGCCCCGCCAGCAGCGGCCCATAGATGCCGTAGCTGTGCCCGGTCACCCATCCGGCATCGGCGGTGGTAAAGAAAATCTCGTCGTCCCGCAGCCGGAAGAGATGCGCAAGGCTGGCCAGTAGCGCCACGGCATAGCCGCCCGTATCACGGACGATCCCTTTCGGCACCCCCGTCGTCCCCGACGTAAACAGCAGATGCGAAGGCGCGGAGGCCGCAAGCCAGGTACAGGGTACGACGCGGCCGCGATGCCGCGCCAACCGCTCGCCAAACGCCTGGCTGTGGACATCCACCACCCGCGGGCCGGCCATCCGCTCGTCAATCACGGGCAATGCCTTACGCCCGCGCGGCTCGCGGCTATGCAACAGCAGCACCGGCTGGCTGGCGGCAATACGTTGCATCAGGGCTTCATGGGTGACGGCGGAATAGACCACGACATGCACCGCGCCAATGCGCGCGCACGCCAGCATGGCGACCGCCACCAGCGGCGTCATCGGCAGAGCGATGAGCACCCGCTCCCCAGCCTTCACCCCCCAGCTTTGCATCATGCTGCTGAGGGCGTTGACCTGCTGCCAAAGCTCGCGATAGCTAAGCCGGTGCGTTTGCCCGAGATAATCACGATGAATAATGGCGCACTTCTCCCCCTTCGCGGATAAATGGCGATCCAGCGCGTTAAAGCAGAGATTGGTGCGCCCGCCCGTAAACCAGCGGCAGCGCGGGCCGCCGTCGATGTTTTCCACTACCCCGGTAAAATCCGTTTCCCAGTACAGCCGCGCAGCCTCTTCCCGCCAGAAGTCGCGCAGGAAGGGATCATCATCACTCTGCGCTGTTCGCATCGATAACCTCCCGCGCGGCGATATGTCCGGCACGGCGGGCGATAATGTCCGCCTGCCACAGGGCGTCATCGCCTACGCCTTCGAAACGCCCCGATCCCCAGGTCCAGAGCCAGGGCAGCCCAAGGAAATAGAGGCCTGGCTCAACCGACACGCCGCGCCGATGCCGCGGATAGCCTTTCTCATCGAAGGCCGGGGCCTCGATCCAGCTGAAATCGGTGTGGAAGCCTACCGCCCAGATAATGGCCGAGATCGCCGTCAGATCGATCGGCTCCGCAGGGGACTCGGGCTGCCACGGCGCCTGATAGCGGGCCTCGACCGGGGCATCAATGCCCTGCCGGGCAATCCAGGCGTCGATGCTGTCTTTAATTTTTTGCGCGGCGGCGTCGGCGCCGTCAAGGTTGGCCCGCAGGTCGTCGGCGGTGTGCAGTTTTCCATCGGCATACTCCAGCAGACGCCCGTGCAGCCGCATCCCCTGGAGCGCAAACGCGCGTAAATCAATATCGCGCCCGCCGTCGCGCCCGGTCACATAGTGATTGGTTTTGCGTCGGGCCTCTTCACCCTGCGGATGATCGTCGACCGTCAGGCGGTAGTGGCCCATATCGTCCAGCCACTCCACCACGTCGCGGCCGCGATAAAAACGCGCCACCCGCGGCGCGCTGCCGACGCATAAATGCACCCGACGCCCCGCGAGGTGTAAATCTTCGGCAATTTGCGCGCCGGACTGCGCCGAACCCACCACCAGCACCTCCCCTTCCGGCAGCTGCTGCGCGGATTTGTAGTGGGCGGAATGGATCTGCGCAATGCGCTCAGGGAGCCGGGCGGCGAGATCCGGAAAGCGTGGGCGATGATAGTTCCCCACGGCGACCACCACCTGGTCGGCCTGCAGCTCGCCGAGGGAGGTAAACAGCGTAAAACCACCGTCGCGCTTCACTACGCGCTGGACGTTGACCCCTTCGCGCAGCGGGGCGTTGAAGCTCCTGGCGTAGCGTTCGACGTAGGCCACAATGTCGTCCCGCAGCATAAAGCCGTGGGGATCGTCGCCGTCATAAGGGAAGCCGGGAAGCCTGCACTGCCAGTTTGGCGTCACCAGGCAGAAGTTATCCCAGCGCTGCTCCCGCCAGGCCCAGGCCAGACGATGGCGTTCCAGCACAATATGACGGATATTTTTTTGCGTCAGGCTCCAGCTCATGGCAAGACCGGCCTGACCGCCGCCAATAATGACGACAGGATAGGAGTTCGTATTCATCGTTTTCTCGGTTAACGTCAGGCTGTAATGGGGGTGATTTTTTCTACCGTGACTCTCTGCTCCGGGCCGAACTGCGCCGCCTTTTGCACGATCGCCGCCGATTGATCCTGCGCGCTGGAGCAGTAATAGCCAAACTTCGCTTTGACCCTTTCGCTGGCTTCGTCCAGCGCGCTAGTGGCCACCTGTACAAACTCATTCAGCGCGTAGGGATGGTCGATCAACAGGTATTTCTCGATCGCCGTTGACGGCGAATAGCAGGTGTCTTTGCTGCCGTCGGGCCAGCGCACCACAAAATGCATTGCAGGCATTGTCTGTTCCTCTATTGGTGAGTCATGCCGGTAAACGGCTGCTGCGTCAGATCCCAGTAACACGCGCGCTGCTCCCGGTAGCGCAGGATCAGCTTTTGTTCGCGGGTAAAATGCCCCGCCGCAGCGCAGGCGATCCCGCAGTCGGCAAACCGCCGGGCCACTTCGTGGCAACGCGCCTCGTCCACCGCCAGCAGAAAGCCGAAGCTGGGAAAGGCGCACAGCCACTGCTCCAGGTCGATATCCGCCGGGATCGGGATCTGCTCAAGCGCCACCTCGGCGCCGAGGCCGCAGCTCTCCAGCATCATCGTCAGCGTCCCGGCCAGCCCCGCCTGGCTGATGTCCTTCGCCGCCCGCAGGCTCCCGTCGGCGGCCAGCTCCGGCAGCAGCGCGAGCGCCCGGCGCAGTTCGGCGGGATCCGCGCGGGTCGCCGCGTCCCAGTTATTTCCCGGCGGATGCCACCTCCCCTGCAGGTTGATGGCGACCATCAGCGTCTGCCCGGCCTGCGCCGCGCTGCTGCTGAGCGGGCTGGCCGTTTCGCCGAGCACCGCCACGGCCAGCTGCGACCGCTCGCTGCGCAGGTTGGTATGTCCGCCGACAATCGGCACCTGATAGGCGCGCGAGGCTGCGGCCATCCCGCGTAAGATCTGCGCCGCGTGCGGCTGCGCCTCGTCCCACAGGGCGTTGACCACCGCCAGCGGGCGCCCGCCCATTGCGGCGATATCGCTCAGGTTGACCATCACCCCGCACCAGCCCGCAAACCACGGGTCCTCCTCTACAAAACGGTTGATAAACCCCTCAATCGCCAGCAGCTTGTAGCCGCTGCCGTCCGGGATCAGCGCGCAATCATCGCCGTTGGGAGACGGATTGGGCCAGGCGTCGCGCAGCTCGCGCGCCACCTGCTGGATATCGCGCTTATGCGCAATGCCGCTAAAGGCATGTAGCCGCGCGATCAGCGCCGGCAGGCTCGGATTCATACCCGCACCTCCGTCAGAAAGGCCGCAGCGTCAGCGGTTCGCTGAGGCCGCGCGCGATGAATCACCATCCCGCTCTGGGGGTCGTCGCAGGGCGGGTAAAAAGCTAAATCAGCCTGCATCCGGGCATGTTTGACGCCGCGAAGCTCAAGCCACTCCAGGGTTTGCCAGTGCATGCGGCGAAACAGCGGCTCGTTCTGATGCTGGACCTGGGCATAAAAGGCGTCGCAGCCCAGGGCGTGCGCGCTGCATACCGCGAGGCGGATCAGCGTCGGCCCCAGCTGCCCCTGGCGGCGATAGGCGGCGTCCACCGCCAGCCGCGACCCCAGCCAGACCCGCGGCGACAGCTGGTGGATACGCACCGTGCCGACCACCCGGTCGTGCCAGCCAGCCACGCAGCCCAGCGCCACCAGCAGGTGGGCGTGGCCGTCGATCTCATCGCGATCGTCATCGGCGAACAGGCCCTGCTCGCGGCAAAAGACCTGCCGACGCAGCGCATAGGCCTGCTCGCGCTCCCACGGCAGCGTGACCCATTTAATGGTATATCCGGCGTACTCGTTCATCGCGCGCTCCTTAGGCCGTCGCCTGTTCAAAGCTGGAGAGCGACGAGCAGGCGCCGCAGCGGCCGCAGCCGGCTTTGATATCGCTGGACCGCAGCTGAGCCTGGTTCAGCATCTGGCCCAGAGGTTGCAAAATCGAGGACATAAACCGGCTGTCCGGCGCCGGATGGTGCTCCAGCGGCGTACCGCCGATCGGCACGAAGGGCACGACGAACGGATAGACGCCCAGACCAACCAGCGTTTGCGATAGCGACAGAATAGCCTCCGGCGTATCGCCCAGACCGGCGAGAATATAGGTACTGACCTGCCCGCGCCCGAAGACCGCCACCGCGTCGGCGAAAGCCTCAAGGTACTGCTCGACGCTGACCTGCGCTTTGCCCGGCATGATGCGCGCGCGGACCTCCGGCGTCACCGCTTCCAGGTGCATCCCCAGCGCATCGATACCGGCCTCTTTCATCCGCGTAAACCACTTCGCGTCCCCCGGCGGCTCGCACTGCCCCTGCAGCGGCAGGTCCACCGCGGCTTTAATAGCGAGGGCGCTTTCCACCAGAATGCGCGCGCCGCGGTCGCTGCCCGACGGCGTGCCGGTGGTCATCACCATGTGTTTTACCCCGTCCAGCTCCACCGCCGCCCTCGCCACTTCGGCCAGCTGCTCCGGCGTTTTCCGGGCAATGGTGCGCCCGGCGGCCAGCGACTGGCCGATGGCGCAGAACTGGCAGGCCTTCGCCCGATTTTCATAGCGAATACAGGTCTGTAATACGGTGGTCGCCAGCACGTCGGTGCCGTGCAGGGTGGCAATCTGCGAATAGGGGATCCCGTCCGCCGTTTGCCGATCGTAAAACCTGGGTTTGCTGGCGAAGCTTATCTCCCGCACCGGGATGGCGTTGTTAAACAGCCGCGAGGCGCCGGACGCGTCATGCTTCACCTGCCACGGCGAGCAATGGGCGGCGTGGGTGTATATCGGCACCATCACCGTCACGCCGTCAACGTTCATCGCCTGATGATCCGATGGCCCGGCGCCGCCGTGGCGGCTGACGTGCTCCTGTTGGGGGTTAATGACGTTAACCCCCTGGGTCAGCAGCTCAGTAATCAGCTGTTGGCGAGTGGACGGTATGTTCTGCATCGCGACCTCCTCCGGTTTCGGGTTCTGCTTCACGCGTCACGACATAGCGGGCCGGCGTATTATCCAGACGCAGGCTCAGCAATTCCGGGCGGGCGTAGTGTCCGACCGAATCCATCATCCGTTTGCGTTTGGTGATGAGCGCCATATCCAAATCGGCAATCAGTATTCCTTCGCCTTCGGTCAGCGGCGGCGCCAGATGGCGACCCTCCGGCGAGATGATGGCGGTGTGGCAACCTCCCCGCAGCCCCTTCTGCAGGGCGGGATCCTGGGTCAGTTCAGCGATCTGCTCTTCGCTCAGCCAGCCGGTGGCATTGATGACAAAGCAGCCGGACTCCAGCGCATGGTGGCGAATCGTGACCTCCATCTGCTCGGCGAAAATGGGGCCGACCAGCGAGCCGGGAAACTGGCTGCAGTGGATCTCTTCGTGCTGCGTCATCAGGCTATAGCGCGCCAGCGGGTTGTAGTGTTCCCAGCACGCCAGGGCGCCCACCCGCCCGACGGCGGTATCCACCACCTTCAGCCCGGCGCCGTCTCCCTGCCCCCAGATCATGCGTTCATGGTAGGTCGGCGTGATTTTGCGCCGCTTGAGCACCAGTTCGCCGCTGGCATCGAAAACCAGCTGGGTATTGTAGAGCGTGCCGCGATCGCGTTCGTTCACCCCCAGTACGACCACGATACCGCGCAGGCGCGCGCGCTCGCCGACGGCGCAGGTGATCGGCCCCGGCACCGCGACGGCCTGTTCATACAGCTTGAGATGGGCGGCTCCCGCGCTGATCGCCGGGGTAATAAACGAGAAGTAGGGGTAGTAGGGGACAAACGTCTCCGGAAAAACGATGATCTCCGCCCCCTGCTCCGCAGCTTCGTCGATTGCCTCCAGAACCCGGGCCAGCGTCCTGCTGGCCTCATGAAGGTCCGGTGCAATCTGGGCTGCCGCCGCGCGAATAATGCGTGATTCAGCCATCATGCGCCTCCGTTTACATCGTCCAGGTGTCGATGATGACCGCGTTATCCCGCACGTGGAGCAGTTTGAGATCGAGCACATCCAGCGGGCTGATGGGGCGAATACCTTCCAGCAGAGAGGGTTCGCCGTGGCCGTACAGCGCCTGCAGGGCAAAGCGGCAGGCGTAGACTTTCCCCCCTTCGGACATAAACTTCGTCAGCTGATTGGCGTAGTTCTGATGGCCAGGGAAAGCCTCGGCACCGAGGGTGGGGAACCCGCGCTGCACGCCGAGCATCACCCCCGGGCCATACAGCAGGATGGAGGTGGCGAAACCTTTGCGCTGCAGGCGGGTCGCCTGCAGCATATTGACGAAGCCGATCGAACCTTCGAAGGCGACGGTGTGGAACGTCACCAGCGCCTTCTGCCCCGGCTCGGCCTTCACGTCCTCAAAGACTTTCTCTTCATAATCGACAAAGAAATCACCGGTCTGGTGGGCGGGTAATGTAACTTTTGGCATAGCACTCTTCTCCCGATAGTTATGAGGGGGAGTCTCTCTCCCCGTTATGGCACATCTGCAGGTGATGCCATGGGAGTGGAGCAAGCGCCGTGCCAGCGGGCGTTAGGGGTGATACAATCAATGGCCTATCAATTGCTCAAATTGTGCGCTAAAAAAATTTTATCGTGGCCTGTCGCGCCGCCTTTATCGTCGGCGAGGCGGACACCGGCGCGGTAAACGCACCGATTTGATGCCTTTTTGCACCATAAATGCACACAATCAAAATCATTATGCAATCAATGATGCAATCAATGGTAAATATGATTGCATAGCACCCGACAACAGGGAATAGTGTCCCTCTTTGCCGCTCTTTTCAGGGGATCCCCATGCTGAACAAAATCGCCAACCGCTGGAAAACCCATCAACAGCAGCATACGGCGCGCCCGGCCTACCTGCTGATTGCCGATATCATTGCCGATGGTATCAACAGCGGAGAATTTCAGCCCCGCGACCGCCTGCCGCCGCTACGCGATCTGGCGGTCCTGCTGGCGATGAACTACACCACGGCGACCCGCGGCTACGCCGAAGCCAGGCGGCGCGGGCTGATCGACTCTCGTCCGGGGCTGGGGAGCTTTATCCGCGGCAAGGTGCCCTCGGTGCCGCTCAGCGGCGGCAGCAGCTATGAGATGACCATGAACTCGCCGATTGAGCCGGGAGAAGAGCTGGCGCAGGCGATCGCCGCAGGGGCCATTAACCTATTTACCCAGAAAAATATTCTGGGCCTGCTGCGCTACCAGGATTTTGGCGGCCAGGCGGATGATAAAGCGATGGCGAAAGTGTGGCTGGAGAAGCAGCTGCCGCCGGTCAGCATCGACGAGATTCTGGTCGCGCCGGGGATCCACAGCGCGCTGGTGGGGCTGCTGACGCTGCTGTGTCGCCACGGCGGCAGCGTGTGCGTCAGCGATTTAATCTATCCCGGGCTGAAAGCCATCGCCAGCCAGCTGAATATTACGCTGCAATCCCTCCCCTGCGATGAGGACGGCCCGCTGCCGCGCGCGTTTGAACATCAGTGCCAGACCGGCAATATTCGCGCGCTCTACGTCAACCCGACGATCCAAAACCCGACCACCCTGACCCTGCCGTTACGCCGGCGCGAGGCGCTGGCGGACGTCGCGCTACGCTACAGCATCCCGGTGATCGAGGATGAGGCGTACGCCGCGCTGGCGACCCGGCATATCCCCTCTTTCAGCGAGCTGATTCCCGAACTGACCTGGTATCTCACCGGAATGTCGAAGTGCTTCGGCCCCGGGCTGCGCACGGCGTTTATTAAAGGTCCGGGCAAGCGTAATACGCAGCTGCTGGCGGGGGCGCTGCGGGCGCTGAACGTCATGGCCAGCCCGCTGACCAACGCCCTGGCCGCGCAGTGGATTCAGGAGGGGACGGCGGATCGGGTATTGCAGTCGGTGCGCGCCGAATCGGCGATCCGCCAGAAAATAGCCGCAGATATTCTCAAGGAGTTCAGCTATCGGGCAACCCCGGAGGGCTTCCACCTCTGGCTGCAGCTCCCCCGGCATTTTAACTGGAACCCTGCGGAAATGGCGGTGAAACTGCGCGATCTCGGGGTCAGCGCCGTCTCCAGCGCCGCGTTCTGTACCGATAACAACCCGCCGGACGCCATACGTATTTGCCTCGGCGGCGCCTGGTCGCGGGAAGTCTGCACTGAAAATTTACATACCCTGGCCCACGTGATGCGCAACCCGCTGAACTTTGGCAGCGTGATTTTGTAGGGGCGTATCGGGCAATGAAGCCTCGCTGTCCGCGCTAAACAAGACCATTCTATAATGCGTCCAGTGAGGTCGAGGGCGCCTATTACACCTACGTAAAAAATGTCGTTATCCGGCTAACAAATATGAAGACAGGCGAGCACTACTCGCGCTACTGGCAATCTCGCCAGTTAATGAAACAACGTTTCATAATAAAGAGGTTATTTGTTACTCTCAACCAACCATGATTTTCATTGCTAATTTAATGGAGAGAGTATGACTAAGAGCGTCGCCGTCCTGCTGGCACCAGGCTTTGAAGAAGCAGAAGCTGTTATGGTGATAGATATCCTGCACCGTATGAAGATCGATGTAAAAATGCTGTCCTGTCAGGATATGCTGGAGGTGCGTAGCTACCACAATATACGCATGTTTGCAGATACGCTTCTGGAAAGGAGCATGGATACATTATTCGATGCGGTGGTCATCCCCGGAGGCCTGCAGGGCACGCAAAGTCTGGCCGCGAATCCGCTGGTCATCGAGTTTATCCGCCGGCATGACGACGCCGGAAAACTGATCTGCCCTATCTGTTCCGCCGCGGCGCGCGTGCTCGGAGGTAATAAGCTGCTAAAAGGCCGGCGCTACGTCTGTTCAGGGGACCTCTGGCAAAACGTAACGGACGGGGTCTATGTCGATCGGGACGTGATAAAAGATGGTAACCTGATTAGCGGCAAAGGATTGGGAGTGGCTTTCAACTTCGCCGGCACGATTGCCTACTGCCTGACCGGGGATAAGGAAGACACCAATCTCCAGATCGAGCATATCTATTACGACCACTGGCGCGTATCGCCATAAGAAACGCGCGTCCTACCCGAAAATTTGCGTCATCGCCTGGTGTTGATGTTGCATTCCACATCAGGCACGCAGCCGTTTAGGGACGAAAACGGCCGCAGGTTCCGGCGAACGGGTTGGCCAATAATCCTTGTCGGGCGGCGGCGATAGCATGGGTTTAAAAAACGAAGCCCAAAAGCCAGCCATTACCTATAATCTTTTGGCGCATTGCGCATCAGGTCATTAAAAAAAACGGTCAGTTACATATGTCAGGGATAAGGCGATGACAGGCAATTCTTCACCGATAATCGGGATCGATCTTGGCACTTCAAACAGTGCCGTTGCATATTTTAGTGAACAAGGGACCGCGCTCATTACCGGCGCTCAAGGCGAACGCCTGACGCCCTCAGCCGTGGGCGTTGATGACGAAGGCAATTTGCTGATAGGCGAAGCCGCAAAAGCCAGGCTGGTTAGCCATCCCCATCTGACCGTCGCCAGCTTCAAGCGCTACATGGGCACAGACAAAGTGTTCATTCTCGGCGCCCGGCCATTTCGCGCCGAAGAGCTCTCCGCATTAGTGCTGCGTAAATTAAAAACCGACGCCGAAGTGGCGCTAGGCTGCCCCATCACGCGCGCGGCAATTACCGTGCCGGCTTATTTCAACGACTCGCAGCGCAAGGCGGTTAAAGCCGCCGGACAGATGGCCGGGCTGAAGGTTGAGCGCCTGCTCAATGAGCCCACGGCGGCGGCGCTGGCCTACGGCCTCGCCGATGCCAGAGAACAAAAGTTCCTGGTCTTTGATCTTGGCGGCGGCACGTTTGACGTCTCGGTTGTCGATATGTTTGACGGCGTGATTGAGGTGCGGGCCAGCAGCGGCGACGCCTGGCTTGGCGGCGACGATTTTACCCAGGCGGTACGCCAGTGGATGATAAGCCGTTATCCTGAGCTGACGCCGGACCACCCCGAGCTGTCAGCGGCCCTCACCCAACAGGCCGAAGAGCTGAAGCAAAGGCTCAGTAGCCAGGATATCGCCAGCGTAAAGCTGATGCATGCCGGGACGGAATACCGCTGGGAGCTGGATGAACACACGTTCCATGAGTGCTGTAGTCCGCTGCTGGCGAAGCTCAAAAAGCCGGTGCTTCAGGCGCTGCAGGATGCGCAGTTTGACGTCAGTCAGCTCGATCACGTGATTATGGTGGGGGGAGCCACGCGAATGCCGCTGGTACGCCAGCTGGTGGCCCGCATGTTCAGCCGGTTTCCGCGTAGTGAGCTGAATCCCGATGAAGTTGTCGCGCTCGGTGCCGGCGTTCAGGCGGGCTTAATCGCGCAGGACCGCGCCCTGGATGATATTGTCCTGACCGACGTGATGCCCTATTCGCTTGGGATCGCGGTGGCGCGACGTAGCGGCGATAAAATAGAAGAAGGGTTTTTCTCCCCGCTTATCGAGCGCAATGCATTTGTTCCGGTGAGTGTGATGCAGACCTTCAGCACCATGAGCGATAACCAGCGCCAGATTGAGATTGAGGTCTATCAAGGAGAGTCGCGTAAAGTCAGCGATAATCTGCTACTCGACCGAATGTCGGTGAAAATTCCGCCCCGCAAGGCGGGCGAAGTCAGCATAGACGTACGCTTCACTTATACCCTGGACGGTATCCTGGAAGTGGCGTGCACAGTCAGCGGCCAGGGGGCCGCCTCGACGATGGTCATCGAGAAGGCGCCGGGAACGCTGAGTGCAGAAGAAATTGCCCAGCGTCTGCAGGCGCTCAACGCGCTGAAGCAACACCCGCGAGATCTCCCGGCGAATCGCCAGCTGCTCGCAGAAGCCGCGAAGCGTTATGAGCAAGCGCTGGGTGAAAATCGGCAGATTATTGATTACTACGCCACGCAGTTCGAACAAGCACTGGAAAAACAGGATTTGCGTTTAATCACTTCGGCACAGGATGAGCTGAGCCGGGTACTGGATCAGTTTAATAATGGATTTTAACGATGGCGACAATTTGGGATGTACTCGGCATTGAGCCCACAACGGACGAGCGGGAGATCCGCCGCGCCTATGCCCGAGAATTAAAACAACGGCGGCCGGCTGACGACCCGCAGGGATTTCAGGAGTTGCGCGAAGCGTTTGATAGCGCTAAACGCTATGCCAGTTCGTTCGCCACTCTACCCGAAGAGGAAACCCTGGAGCGGGCAGAGCCTGAGCCAACGCCGATGGCGGCATATGTTCAGCGGCTGACGTTGGAACAGCCGGCGCTGCCGGAAACGAGCTGGAGCAGGGACGATCTGTGGCGTCGCGCTCAGGGGCTTGCCACGTTATTGATCAGCGACGAGCTTAGCGGGCTGGGCGAACTGCACCAGTATCTTGATAATGAAATACCCGATGCGCTTGCGGCCAGGCAGGCCTTTAGTCTGATGCTGGCCGAATCGCTAAGCGAGCAGCCGGGGCTTAATCGTAGTTTGTTAAATGAAGTTTCCGCGGTGATGGACTGGCAGATTGACCGCTACCACTCGTCTCAACTTCCCGACGGGACGATCTTCGCGCTTGAAGAACAGATAACCCATAGCGAACAGGAAAACTACTGGCAAGCTCTGGCAGTGCGCTATGCCGGTAGCCGCCTGGCACAGCTGAAATGGCGCCTGCTGGCGGAAAAAGGCACGGAGGTCCCGTGGTGGGCAAGGCTGATTCCCGATCTTCTGCAGCAGTTAGTGAAGCAGGCCAGTGAGATACGGCAGCACTACCCTGCTCTTCAGGAGCGGCTTAATCCCCGACTTCTTAACGAGCTCGACAAGCCCGGGCTGGCGATAAGCTGGGGCGCCGTTATTGCCATTCTGTTCTGGGGCTATACGGCCTGGCTGCCGGGCCAGGCATCACCCAAGATGGCGCTACAGTCCGGGTTGATGCTAGCGGTCGTCGCCACCTTTATCTGGGGCTACCCGGCGCTCGATCGTCGATTTAAAGCCGGAGGAGCGGCCCATAAATACGTTAATGCCTTTTTCTGGCTGGCGTCAGTGTCGATTATTGCGGTGGCGTTTTACAGTATTCTGAGAGGGGGCAGCGCCTGGCCGGGGAAGGATGCGCTGGCCACGCGGATGCTGGTTATCGTGCCCTTCCTGGTGGTCCCGGTCGGATGGGCGCTGTGGCAGCGGCGCGGCGAGTGGCGCACCCTGCCCATCACCATCATCGTGGTTTTCCTGATGTTTCCCATTTTATTTATTCGTCAGCTTCCGCCGCTGGTCAATTTGCTGGGCCTGATGCTATTGCCAATGCTTTACGGCATCCTCATTGAAATGACCTTCTTTGTGAAATAAAAAAGCCTGTGGATTAGATATATCCGTAGGCATCTCGCTTCGTAGGTATCCGATCCTTACGATAAGGTACAGACTCTGCTGGCCATTGCCCACGGTCAGTATGCCCTGGTTGAAAACTGCTGGCGACTTAGGTTGCCGGCTGCAAGGCGATGATATCCGCCGCCCTGTAGCATGGAGGCACAAGGATGCCCCCTCCCCTTGTCACTTTATTCATCCAGTTACTGGCGTTAGCCGGTGGCCAGATGTACTGCCCTGCGAATAGCTATCCACGTCACGCCTTCGCAAGCGGATCGTTCAAAACTTTGTACGAATCAGTTTCTTTCTGTCGATCGGGTTACCCTCCCGATCGAAGTAGCGACTCGGCCAGATTTCCGCAGGGTCGATTCCCCAGCGCCTGGGAGATTAAGAACTCCCCTTTGGGCCAGGGACGAGACAGCGTGTTGGCCAGCGTTGACGAACTCAGTCCCGCCTGGCGCGACACCGCCGCCAGCGACAGGTTACGTTTTTTCAATTGCGCAATAATATCAGCCTGATGCATATCGGTTCTGTTCATCTCATTCATTCCTTTGTGTGCGCGAAGTCGTTCATATTCTCACCACAACACTAAGTAATACTTAGTACATTTTCAACCAGCAGCTTCCAGAATCGTGATTCTGTTTCCAGCCTTTCAGGATCATCATGCTGCCGCACCGTTTAAAAGAAGCGCGTCTCAGGACGGGAATTTCCCAGCAGAAGCTGGGTATCCTCGCGGGTATCGATGAGGCGACGGCGAGCGCGCGGATGAACCAGTATGAGCGCGGTATCCACACGCCGGATTTCGCGCTGGCCTGCCGGTTGGCGGAGGTGCTGAATATCCCGGCCTGTTATTTTTATACGGTAGAGGACGATCTGGCGGAAGTGGTGGCGGGCTGGTATCAGCGCTGAGACGGGCGGGGGTTTTCGCGGGATGTTTTTTTGCGGGATGGGGCTTTTGCGTCAGGAGAAGGTATATTTTGGGGTTGAACGACGGGGTGGATGTTATTTAGCTCTGTTTGATTATATTTGGCGTTCACTTCTTTTATTATTGGTAAGAAATAAACCCATTCATTTACTCTATTCATACAATATAAACATCAATATTTGATATTATGCCTCACTTCTTAAAACAGGTTATAAGGCGCTGATTAAGTTTTATTATCCGCTGGACTTTATTTTTATTACTGGTTAAGTTTACAGGTGTTATTTAGCGCGATGCGAACGTGTTGGCGCACGTCCGCATCGCTCATCACAATCACTATTAACTGGGAATAGCAATTATGACTGAGTCCGATTGTATTGCAGATTCATTCGATGCAGAAGCGCCGGTGAAAAATAAGCGCCAGCTTACCGTGAGCTATGCGAGCCGCTTTCCGGATTATACCCGTATTCCGGCTATCGTTATGAAGGGCCAGTGGCTGGAGGCGGCCGGGTTCGCGACGGGAGCAAAGGTAGAGGTTCGGGTCATGGCGGGCTGCATCGTGCTGACGGCGATTGAGCCGGAACCGGCGCTGGAAGAAGCGATGCGCCGGGTGGAGAAGCTGTCGGCGAGTAAGTAGAAGCAGGTAAAAGAGTTTATTGGGGTGATTGCGGGGAAAGCCGCGAGAACATAATAAATACCGCTCCTGATAGGTCAGGAGCGGTTATTTTTCATTTAGCTCTCCGGGGAAAATAGAGTATTTTGAGACAAACGCATCCCCATCAGTAAAGTATTACGTCGGGTATGCTCGGGATGTGCGAAATAATTTAGTAGAAGAGCTTTCCCTTGAAGGGCGGCTATGAAAGGTAGCCAACTGAAAACCTTACTTGATTACATACGGGCTTTGAAATAATCGAGGGGGGAGTAAAGCCCCCTTTCTTTACGCTGTTGGGCGCTCGCTCCAGGCATCAGTAAACTGAACGTTCCCGTCGTGAATCTTCCAGGTAATCTTCTCGTACTGTATAGCCACTGATTCCATATGATTCATTTTGTTATTGGCTGCAAGTTTGCAGTTAGGAACACCGCAGTTAACGCCTGTAATCTTCACGTTTTCCATCAGGACGGAGTAATAAGCCACTTCTTGCCCTGCGTCGTTGATGTGGTAAAAACGGATCTCCGCACTTTTCAGCGTCTGACCAGTTGCAGCGGCCTTATAAAGATATGGGGTCGAGCTATCAACTTCCTTTTCAATCATCATTGAGGAATGCTGACGTGTGCCAGTAATCTTACCGTTGGCATTATCTACAGGTAAGTTAATTCCGTGGCTCAGTCCGATAATCTCAATAGAACCGTCACGATCCTTAACGTCCACAGATCCTTTAATGTCTGCGCCGCCATCATCTTTTAGCCACATGTACGGAGGGATTGGCATTTCATTTGCTCCTTATTTTTCTGATCAACTTCATCGTTATGAGATAAATTGCTGTTGCTGCTGCGATCTCGGTAATAAATGCGATGTAGAAAAACACGTCTTCTATGTTCTCAATTCCTGCATCTTCATTACCGTAAAACAGATGTACCACCCAATAGCCAAAATCATGGTTAACCCATAAGTACGGATCACCCAAGGAACGCCCAATAACGAGCAGGATTAACAGGAAGTAGGCAACCTTGGCTAATCTACGGGCAAGTGTTCGAGCCATTCGCTACTACCTCAATCGTGCCGTATGAATCTAAATTTATACCTGGTACTTTCTCTTTCTTTGTTCTTAAAAGAGCATCGCGCAGTCTGTTGAAGTCGGATTGGTGAGCAAGGGTTATGCAACCGTCAGAAAGTTGGCCCGGATGGAGTCTAAAACTACCTCTGGAAATACCTTTGTAAAATGTAGTGTCGTCAATCATACCGTCAGCCCGGTACAGGCCGAACCATTCAGAATGGTCAACGTGATACATGAAGGTGCTTTTAAATAAGTCGATACCCCATGCCCTAACCTGATTTAGCTTGCTTCCGGCCGGCCTGTCTACGATATAATACTTTCCCGGAGGGAGTGGGCCATCATTAATTATCATCCCACACGCGCCCTTGTTCTTATAAAGACCATTGCCAGAAAAGGCCATAAACACGCCGATCCCATCAAAGGTAAGCGGTATGTAATCAGCCCCGCTAAGTATCAACTTTCCATGTAGAGCCATAAACCGTCCAATATCCGTTTATCACATGCGGATTAGGGTATAGGCAGTTTAGTAAACGGTCTATTTTAACTTTATGATTTTATTTAAAGTTATCTTATTTTTATTGTTGGTGAGCTTGTGGCGGCGGTATATGGGTTATGGCAAATAGTGAAATTTATCAGGATATGTGGGTTTCCCCCTTATTTTTCTGATCAACTTCATCGTTATTAAATAAATAACAGTGGTGATAATAACTACTGCCAGAACATCAAGGTAAAAATAAGTGTCATACATGGTTTCTGCGTTAATATCGTCCTAAACAAGGTCACTTATCTTTGATGCAATTGCATGATTAATGTAAATTTCTGGATTGCCTAATATTATCCCTACAGCCATACGGATCAGCAGAAATAGAGCCGTCTTTAGCAATCTTACGCCCCATCTACGGGCAAGTGTTGGTGTTGACATTAGCCACTACCTCAACCCAGCCACGAGCCATAAGAGAACGCATACACGGAACCTGAATAAGCGATGTGTTCATCAATGCATTGCGAATTTGTGCGAAGTCGGAGTTATGGGCAATAGTTATACAGTCCTCTGATAATGTTCCAGGATGAAGCCGGAATAATTCACGGTGAACACCGTTAATCCAGGTTCCGCCATCAATGCCCCAATCATCTTTATACAGAGAAAATCATTCATCACGTCCAAACTATGCGCCGTGCCTAACCTTGTTCCATGTATCCTGTCCTTTGGCTTTCAATCCTGAAAGGAACCCGCCAGCACCACGATCAACTATCCAATATTTTCCAGGAGGCAACGGGCCATCCCCTTTTACAGCGCCACACGCTCCTTTGTTTCGATAAACACCATTACCGGAAAAAGCCATGAACACGCCCGCGCCGTACAGGTTGAAAGGTGCATAGTCTGCCCCGTTCAAAATCAACTTTCCTTGTAGAGCCATAAACCACCCAATACCATTTTATAACATGCGGATTAGGGTATAAGCTGTTTAGCCGACAGTCTATTTTAACTTTATGATTTTATTTAAAGTAATATTATTTTTTTGATAGTAGGCTTCTGGCGATAGGATATGGATTAGGGAAAATAGTGAAACTTATCAGGATATGTATATTCTCTTCAGGAACCTTACTGAGACGTAGACAGAGTTTAAGCCAGGCAGATACTCGCAAGCTGTGAGCTAACAATCCAGAGCCATTAGCACTCACATGGCCTTTGTACAGAAAAGAATGAGGTAACATTGGCATGTAAGAAAATTAAAATATTTCACTGAGCTGATTTTTAAAAAAATGAGAAAGGTGCGAAGGCCGCACCGCGTTTTAATTCATAACCTATTGAAATAATTAATTTTATAAAATCAATGAGTCACAATGTATACTCACATGTATACTCAACGCGATTCCCTGTGAATACGGCTAGCTAAAAACTACTCTTCATCTTCTTCCACAGGCTCCAGCGCGTCAAGTACGACTCGCACCATGGCAATAGAACCAACACGGATAAAAGCATCTTCACCGTCTTCATCGGTTAACATATAACGATCTGTGGTTTCAGGCTCGCAGTCCAGCTTTTCAAAGAACGCATTCAGCTGACCGATATCATCCGTCTCTTCGTTTTGCGGTGCATCAGGCTCAACGCTCAGAGGAATCACTGGGCCACCGTTCGCCAAGGTGATATGTACATTAAAATAATCATCTTCGTAATCATCATCTTTTTCAGCAACGATTGGCGGTAGATAATCAGACAAGAACTGGTGAAATACCACTTCACGCATATTTAACGCATAGCGATACTGGTCCGAGTCAAAGACAAAAAATCGCTCTACATTCGGGCTAACTGTTTCCTGAAAATAATAATAAAACCTCCTCTTATCCGCAGCAGAAATGGGCAACAATAAATAGTCCTGCTGCCCCTGTAGCCAGAGCTTTACGGTCCAGAGACCGCTATCCATTTCAATACCGCTTGTAGCTATCGCCTCAAGATCATCATCGGTTTTACGGCGCTTCTTGTGAAAGTCGTTAATCAACTGATCGCTTTCCGGGAATACGATGTTTAAAGGCTTATCCAGAGCACTGCATATTGCCTGTGCAATGCCCAGCTTTGCTGCGACCTTTCCGGTTTCGATGCGTTGGATTTGCTGTTGGCTGGTGCCGACCATATACGCCAACTCGCGCTGCGTAATCGACAGTTGAGTACGAAGCTGTTTGATGTTGTTCTGTATCATGGCATCGCTCTTATCATGAGGTTGATGGCTAACATTAAAACACAAAAACGCGTAAATACACATTTATGTGTATTTAAATAAAAATTTGTCATAAGTATGGAAGATTTAAAAGGCCATCACCAAAAAGAGAAGGTCTTTTTCTTTTACACTCACTTAGCAGCCAGCATCCTCGGATAGTGCTTCGCGATGATATCGTTCATCTTCTCTACCAGATCCATACGCTTAAACGTGATATGACCACTGCCCTTTTGGAAAAGGCGAATAGTGAAGAGATCATCTCCGAATACCTGCTGTCGTGGATTATCGCGAATGAAATCCATCAGTCGGATAGTCACATCGTGCCGGTTATCGGGAATGGTTTTACCATCCAGCAGGAACAACATGCGCTCCAGATCGGCTAACTGGTCACGCCGCCAGCCCCAGCTCAGGCTATAGCCCCATTTATCGTACTTCACCAGATTGTTAACGATAATCTTCTTGCCGAAATAACAGGGGTTATTGGTTTTGTAATCCCAGCTTAATCCCCTGAACACATTGATGATGCCACGCTCGAAGACCTCCTGTTTGTTGTGATAAAGCTGCTCAAAGGTACTCAGGATATTCGCTGCGCTGATTGCCGGGAGGTCACCCTCTTCGAGGTTCTTAGCCCACTGGCTACGCGCCTCAGCATCCATCAAGGTTAGCATCCCGGACTTCAACATTAGGTCGCGCCAGATGCTGCGATCGATGTTGCGGGTGATGACTGGCATCGCTTTATCAACAGGTTGCACCAGCCAGCAGTCGAAAGAATGGCCCTGCCGCATCGCCCAATGATTAGCTACGTCGCCACCAATCCCGAAAGTAAGTTGGGAAACGTCATCAAGCTGACGAATTAGCGCCTCAATCCGTGTCAGTGCAGCATTACGGCCTGTGACAATACGTTCAATGCTGGTGGAGCAAATCACCCCGGTGTGCCCGGTTAACACTTCGGGTTCAGTAACATTTTGCGCGACCATTATTTCTCTCCTTTATAGTCAGAAAAACACCAGCCGTTCAGGGCTGGTGTTTATGTACTTGTTGGATGCGGTTCTTTTTATCCGAATCATCGCTTGCCTGAAGTGTTAACCTGCGGATGTTGCCCTCGGGTAATAGCCGTCACCTCTTTATACGTGTCACGGTTCATCAGCCCCGCTGCTTTCCTGGCCCGGAGGATATCTATGGGTGTGATAAACGGAGACTGCGTCAGGATGCTGAAGCCTGGCCGGTCAGTGCGGACCAGTTCATACTTCTCAACGATAAAATTCAGGGCATCGGCCAGCGAGATACCGGCATCAATATGTTGCTGAATGACCTGCTCATCACTGAACGGCGTATCGCTAAGCGTGAGGCCATAGTGGTTTGCCAGCAGGCTGGTCAGCAGGGTCTGCCAGATATACACGGGAGACGGACGTGACGATGCCGCCCGCATGAGGGGGGATGATTTGGTTTGCATAAGCGTTATCTCTTTAGTGGGAAGATATGTGCGTTGAAGGGCGAAGTATTACAGTGTTATGCCGTGGCGACGGGAGTGGGATAAATCGCGATATAAACATAGCCATGCGAACCGAGCGTATCCGCCTCGCAGATCAGACCTTTTGCATACAATGTGACGCCGTGCTGATGACGGGGATTCAGCTCACCGCTGGTAAGCATTAACTCCAGCTGTTTCAGCAATACCGGGAAAGCCTGGTCAAGATGGCGCAAATCCGCATCGCAGAACTGACCATCAAAGTTCGCCCGGTCATCCAGATAATGCAGGCGGTTTCCCTCCTGGACCAGTCGGGCACCAAAACACGGGGAGACACTGCGTCTGAGCCCCCACCAGGGTTCGCTGATATCATGCGTTGTTAGCGTGGTGTTCTTCGACAAAATGTAGTCCTCCCTAATCGTGAATTAATTCAACGTAACGCTGCGCAATACGACATACGGGCCATTGCGGTCCTGGCGGCGCTCTGCGAATACGGCCAGTACACCGCTGATATCGACCGGCATAGTGGCAGATGCTGCCGGACCACACGTATTTGCCGGTACAGAAGCGGAACAACCGGGACTGTGGATGCTGGCGGTATATCGCCATTGCCTGACGCTTACTGATAATTTTCATTAATACTCCTCCCTTACAACCAGCCCCGTTCAGCAAACGAGACGATATCCATTCCGCCGATAACGAGGTGGTCCAGGAGACGCACACCTACAAGGTCCAGAGCGTTCTTCAGTCGCTCTGTCACCCGTCTGTCAGCCTGGCTGGGGTCGGCATGACCTGAAGGATGACAGTGAGCAACAATCACCGCTGCCGCATTGTATTTCAGGGAGGCCTTCACCACTTCCCGTGGATGGACTTCGGTATGGCTGATGGTGCCTTTGAACAGCGTTTCGTGCGTAATCAGCCGGTGCTGGTTATCCAGCAGCAGCAGGACAAATGCCTCTCTTTCCTCCATCGTCAGTTGAAGCCGCAACCAGTCACGTACTGAGCTGCTGGAGGTAAACGACGCGCCGGGCTCGCGTAACTGGCGCTCCAGCAGAACCAGCGCCTCACGGATGGTCTGTTGTGCTGATGCCGTCAGTTCATATGCAAACAACGGTAACTGTTTTTCCATGGTGCAGTACCTCAGTCAATGATGTGCATAATGGCGTTGCGCTCAGGGTGGTTCAGCGCGTAGTCCCGCAGACGGTAATAGTGTTCCGTTATGGCATCGCACTCCGTGCGGCAGGCATGGTGGCTGTAAGCCATCAGACAGGCCGCAATACCCGCAGCTTCAGCACTCATTTCAGCGCCGTTACCATTCAGGATATTGAACAGCGACCAGAGACCGTCACTCTCTTCCGGAGCCATGAAAGCACCACCGTTGCTGAGAGTGTAAAAAGCCCAGACGCCACCGTTGTAATCCGCACACAGCCGGCCCATCCAGGCAAAGATGCGGGGTTCGAGGGTTATCCACTGTGGGATACGACCAAAATGCTGAGGCCAGAAACGAAGGCGCTGTTCATCTTTAACAGGTGTGGCACAAAGAGTGTCTGTCGGAATGGTGTTATCCGTTAATGCGTTGTTCATGATTAATGACTCCGGAAATAAAAAAGCCAGCCGGTCAGGGCTGGCGGGAAAGGCTGAGACTGAAGTCTGGTAAGGTTGGTCAGGACCTGCGGATGCCATAACGAGCAATGTAGCTGTTCAGCATAACCCCGGCTTCGGGTTCAAAGTTCCATGCCCGCCAGACCATCACACCTTCGCAACGAATAACCAGACGAAAATGCGTTCCCTGGTCGTCTTCAATGGCGACGTTGTCATATTGCGCTGCGATGCCTGAGGCCTGCTCACGGGTAAACGGGCCGGAGGGAAGTTGCGGATGGGTTTCGGTGTTCACAGGTATGTTCCTCCGCATTGAAGTCATGCCTGCCCCAGCAGTTCGAGCATATTCTCTGCCATCACCCACAGCGCACGATTAAGTTTCACATCGCTGTCGATACCGTTCACAGCACGGGTACGGTTGCTTCGCCCTTGTGCGGTGCGCCCCGTCAGTCCTCCCTTCATCAGGTTCTCCTGCATCCGCTGATACACCGTCCAGAGGTCATCACTGCGGTCTTCGTAACGACGTGGCGTCAGTATCTGAGCGGTAGTGACGGGCTGGTGGTCTTCACCAAAACGATAGTGGAGAGCGGCCCTCGCCATCGCCTGTTGCGCTGGTGGCGGTAACAGAGCGGACTGCATGGCATCACGTTTCTCCTCCACCCGGTCAAATATCCCCAGTACCTCATAAGCCCCTTCAATAACTTTCTCCACCACATCCCCTTTATGCGGCACCCGCACTTCGCCGAATGACTGCCCGCAGACCAGCCCGTTGGTGCAGACGCCACGAAACAATCCCGGCAACATCTGATAGCTGGATGAGCCATCATGTGAATTGAGGAGGATAATTTCGGGAACCTGATGTCCGGTAAGTTGCCCGGTACGACGCAGGCGCAACATATGTTTGGTGTGCTCCCGTCGGCCCTGGTCACGTACGCGGGTCTGGCAGGCAAAGAAAGGCTCAAAACCTTCCCGCTGCAGATTCTCAAGAATAGTGATGGTCGGTATCCAGGTGTATCGGTCTGAACGGGATTCGTGCTTATTCTCACTAAAAACACTGGGGACGTATTGCATTAATTCTTCACGGGTTAACGGGCGGTCGCGCCGTACCTGATTTACCCGTCCAAAACGACTGACTAGTTTCATAAAGGACCCCTCGTGATGTGTTATAAGAAAAAAGGCCATATCCCGTGTGGGATATGACCTTTTTTATGATTCTAATATCAAGCAAGCTTAGTAATGACATCGCTAAAAAAACACCAGCAATTGATTAAATGAATATCAACTTTTATTAAGGAATAACCCCGTCATATTCCCCACACACAAAACAATTGATTTAGATGACAAATAGTAAATTGAGACATCTCCTGGCAAATAATACACTTCAATGATATAGATTTCAAAAGAACCATAAGTTAAATTAAATGTTATTTTACTGCCCTGCAAACCGCATCATATAAATGAACGCTGCTATCATTTTCATTGCAACAATCACAGCGTGCCATTTACCACCCATATGAAATAATTATTTGTACTTTGATATTCTTGTTTCAACACCTCTTAATCTGTCATCAATGAGCATTTCAATAACTGACATTCTATCAGAACGATAAAACTTAACTAATGTATCCAGTCTTTTTTGATGTTCTTCGCTGATATCCTTTCGATTCTTTTGAATTGAGAGGTTTTTCCTGAATGTTTTTTGATAAAAAGCCTTATTGATTCTGGTTATTATTTTATCCTGATAATCAGTGGGAATTTTCCACAGGTCAATAAGAGCATATACGGTATAATAACACTCCTCAGCACTCAAAGGAGATGGTATTTTTACTGGAGTAACACTCCTGTTACCCTCGCAATAGGATTTCTGGTATCCGCCCAAAAGCTTAATTATCCACCTACTGGAATCTTCATCATCTGGAGTCAGCCATTTAAATTTACTCAACAGAGGGATTGCTTCCCCCCAGAATAGTTTTTTATCGTTCAACCACTCTCTTATAAGTGGAGATTTATTGGTATATATGCAAATAGTATCAATGACAGTAATTATTGCATTATATCGTTCACTATGATCTGTTGGGACTAAAGTTAGCTTTGCCAGTTCATACCATTTTGTATAATTAGTTGAGTTAATTTTTTTATTAATCGAGTCATTAAAATCAGGGTAATTACATAAATTACCCCAAAACCAGTAAGCTGCCCTTTTGTCATCATTTAGCCATGAAAAATATTTCTCCGGGAGAACCGTCGTACTTAAGATTAACTCCATTTCTCTAATGAATAACGCACGATCTGGAGCATCTGGATAAAATCGTTCAAGAGTGTTGTTTATTATTCGCTCTGAAAGAGCGATGTCAGGGTTATTAATATCAAAAACGATGCTTGCTGACTTTAATACTTTATCTTTTATATACATAAAGAAAAAACGGCATTCCCGGAGATTTTTTACTCTAATCTGAGTTTGCATAGCCACTCCAATCGCTTAATTTTTACACAATAATTGTGTGTCATTATGCCATACTTACGATTCTAATGCGTAGTAAATTTTAGAATAAATAACATTATTGCTGTTAATATGATGTTTTTAAGATTCATTTATGTAGTAAAAACGTAGTAATTTACTTATGGTCAAAGCCGTGCTTTTAATCGCATCCTATTAACTATCACTTAGGATGGTTATTAAAAAATAGAACAACCCCTTCAAATCAAGATAAATAACTTTCGACCATCTCTGAATGAAAAAAAGTTCACAGCTCAGTGACTCAGATGGTTCTGCCTTTAATCTTTTTACGAAATAATGTCGGTATAGTAATATATACTAACACCCACAATAATCCATATTGTTAACATCACTATTAACGATGACATATCAATAATAAAAAACTCATACTTCATATCTAACACATTATAAAATACCCTAACCACTGTACCCCACACTGCAGTAGCAATTAGTAGCGACATCTAACCACCTATGAAAACCGAACCTCTCCATCAAGTAATTAAAAACTTCACATACATTTTAATTAAGGTTGAATGAGAGGTATGAAAATGAGTAAAAAGGGCATAATCAAAACACAATATGGTGATGGTATCGAAAACTATCAAAAAAGAATAAAAGAAACTATAGTGAAATCTTTAAATACCCACCCTCGTACAGCACTAATTAGACTTGACCTGAGGTTTCCCGGGGAGGATATGTTTTATCGTGATGATCCTGCCGTTATCACTCGATTCTTTAAATCACTTAATGAACGCATCCCTGTTTATCTTAAAAATAAGCGAAAGTCAGGTGTAAGGGCACATAATACAACATTGCGTTATGTCTGGGTTAGAGAATTTGGTAAACAAGGAAAGCACTATCATATCGCCTTATTAGTCAATAAAGACACGATTCATTATATGAATGCATTCCAGACTGATAAAGGGAATTTTTATACAATGATTGCTGATTCATGGCTAAGCGCTCTGGAAATTAACAATATAAGGAAAAGATGTCTCGTCCATTTACCACTTAACTGTACTTATTATCTTTATAAAAAAGATTTAATAAATGGTGACATTGATAAAGTTTATGAGTCTATCAAAAGTCGCATGGACTATTTAATTAAAGTCACTCAAAAGAAATCAGATGGGGAGCGTAACTTCGGCTGCAGTGTGAAGTGAAAGTAAACCCGGTATTTTGTTACCGGGAAGGTGATTGTTATGACGGAGCACACATCAATACGTAATCAGCCAGATAAACAGGCCGTACTGAAGTGCTCCTGTCTTTCATCAACTAAAGACAGAGGTTCTCGTCATGAACAATCAAAATACTACCGCAGACATCGATTTTACTCACGATAAACTGGTCGACATGGCTTTCATCACATCTTATACCGGGCTGACAGACAAATGGTTTTATAAGCTCATCAAAGACGGTGAATTCCCGAAGCCGATTAAATTGGGCCGCAGCTCTCGCTGGACTGAAAGTGAGGTTAAAACGTGGTTAAAACAACGTATTGAAGCATCCAGAGGGCATTAACCATGTCTGCATGTCGTATTTCCTCCAATAACCGAAGGGCTCAATCTCCCCGAGTTGCTATAGCGAATAAACGGTCCTGCTGGATCAGTGATCAGTGTAAACGTCAGTTTGGTGGTGTTAAGCCCTACCCCTATTATTATCGGACCATAATCACTGAAGAAACAACAAAATCTAAGCCAATGTAACGTCTGATCGCCATTGCAGCTTCTCATCTCTTCTGAAAATATCCGCCATTCACACAGTGAGCCTGCCTGCACAAGGACGGCGTTTACCTGCGTGTCGTCTGGCGGTAAGGAACCGGTTTATGTACGGAAAATTATTAATGATGATTTGAAACGGCATAACCTGCGCGGTAGCATGAGTGCTAAGGGTTGCTGTTAAGATAATGCTTGCGCGGAAAGCATCTTCCATTCACTGAAAGTGAGTGTACCCAACCTCATTATAATTCATCCAGTTACCCTGCAGCAACGTTTCCAACAGATGCTTAGGCAGCAGATGTCTGAAATGGAGGTCAGTTGCAGTGGGAATATTTTTGACGACATACAGCAGGAGTAAAAAATGTTACGTGGTTCCGAAAGAGAAACCGCTTTATCAAAACTTAAAAAAGCAACTGACCGTTATGAGGCTCAGGCAAAAGGTACGCAGGAAGAGATTACAAATCTATTCCTGTTGCGTCAGAAATGCAGTGAACAACTTATTACACACGTCGAAAACTATGTGAGTCAACTGGCAAATAAACCAAAAGAATTCGATAAATCCTGGAGTGAACTAAAAGCAGAAATTGTTGAGTTCGACAATGTTGTTGAAAAACTAGAGGAGGAATATCGCACATCGCACGTTGGTAAAGGGACTGCAACGGCGGGAGTTGCCGTCGGAGCCGGTGTTGCAGCATTCGCACCTACGGCAGCGCTGGCAGTCGCTACGACCTTTGGTACAGCATCAACCGGAACTGCAATTGCCACATTGAGCGGTGCTGCAGCTACAAATGCAGCACTGGCATGGCTTGGCGGGGGGGCTTTAGCAGCTGGCGGCGGTGGTATGTCTGCAGGCGGTGCGCTGCTAGCGCTGGCAGGTCCAATCGGTTGGGGGATCGGAGTTGCAGGTATTGCAGGGGGCACTCTTCTGGCTCGTCGTAAGAACGGCAAAATTATTGACAAAGCTCAGCAGGAAGAGCGTCATATTCGGGCTAAAACTAGCGAATTGCTGGTAATGGAACGTGGTGCGAATAAATTGAAGGCACTAACATCTGAGCATTATCATGGCACTGAAAGCATTATTGATGGGCTGGAGAAGACCGCACCGCGTGACTACAACCAGTTTAATGCACATCAGAAAGATCAACTCGGGGCATTGATTAACCATATCCATGCATTATCAAAACTGATCAACAAGAAAATTCAGTGATGAAAATTATTGACCGCCATGATGCTGTAAGTGATCAGATTATCGGTAGTGCTGTTAATGCACTCAATCAGACTAGGATGCAGGACGAAATATTCGAATTAGAGAGGCAAGCTCGTGCGTTTGAGAATGCGGGCGAGCAAATGCTGAAGGTTCGTGATTTTATCGCTTCACCCAACTCCATACTAGGCTCCACAGGTACCAAGCATGGTGAAATTGCCGAGCAAGTAGAAGTAGGTGTGCGTAACGCCCGTCAGGCGCTCGAAGAGAGACTACAGGATGAGTCCGCTTTTCGCGCAACATTCGACGGGGTTGGCCGGACGGCCCCTGCGGACTATTTAATTGATGGCGTTGAAGTGCAATCAAAATTCATAAACGGCATCAATAATAATCTGACACATGTCCTGAAACACATGGAAGACTACCCTGACTTCACCCAAAACAAAGCGTTTTACCATATCCCGAAAGATACCTGGCAAACGATACAGGATGTTATCGACGGGAAACCTGTTGAGGGAATGAATGAGAGAAGTCTGCAGGCCATCAGGGAAAAGGTTGCAGAAATTGAAAACGCAACCGGCCGATCATTTGCGGACGTTGTACGTCCAGGAGACTCTAATTATAAAGATGTCCAGTGGGGGAAAATCGATGAAACACTCGATAAACATGACCAGGAATTAGCTGAGAAAAATGAGGTAAAAAAAGCCGAAATCGTTGAAGAACACCAACCTTCGCTCAACGAAGCCATGCGAGCTACGGTTATGGGGGCAGCCTTCGGGGCCACTTTTGCTCTCGGTACGGGTATTTACCGCAAGTATCAAGACGGTAAAAATATCTTCCGTGGCGAATTCGATACAGAGGACTGGCAGGACGTAGGGCTGGATACGCTGAAAGGAGCAGCTATAGGGGGCGTGTCCGCAGGGGCTATTTACACCCTGACAAATTACGCCTCAATGGGAGCCCCCTTCGCCAGCGCATTAGTTACCGCAACCAAGGGGGTAGCAAGTCTTACTATGTCTTATCAGCGTGGTGAGATAGATCTCGATGAATTTACCGATCTCGGGCTTATAGTCTGCGCTGAATCAGCCATTGTAGGCGCTATGACCATTGCTGGCCAGACATTAATCCCTGTGCCTGTATTGGGAGCACTGATTGGATCTATCTCAGGGAAGTTTCTGGTCACTGTTGCCAAAAATCTGGATGGCAAAACCAGCCAGGCCTTGCAGGCGAAAATGGACGATTTCAACCGCCGTTTGAATGACATTGAGCAGCGGGCGCTTAAGCGTATTCTGTCCGAGTTTGAGGCATTAGGTGAGCTGACAACTGCAGCATTCAACGTGGAAAACAACCGCCAGTTGCTGGAAGCAAGCATTACGCTGGCACAAGCTTACGGTGTCGATAAAAACAAAATTATAAAAAATGCGGACGATTTGGATGCTTTTATGATGGCATGATGAGAGTCTGGTCCCTCTACAAAATTGAAACCCATCTGGCTAGCACACAAAACACTCGATATGCGTCAGAGTATCGATACCCTGACGCAATACATTATAAGGGGTACCAGCTTCAGCAGCTTGCGCCAGTCAGTTGTGCTTCCGGTATTCAGGAAATATTCCGCCATGGCTGATGTCTCTGCTAGAGAGGCGAAGTTTATTTACCAGAGCATTAATAACGCCGCTACTGGTGACCAAACTTCGTTGGGTAAGGATCTTCAACTTCGCGATCCCTGACAGGCTCCCGTAGCCACCGATGCCAGCCCGATGTATTCTCTTTCGTATCAATTTCTCGATTGAAACTATGTGTTTCACAGTTATCCAGTTTTTCCTCCACGACGTACTTATGGTGAATGAATGAAGCCAGTTGATCCTGATCGAATGAGCTTGCGAGATAGGGATAATTAATAATCATCTCGGCATTACTGCTCTCTTTAAGCAGCATATTCACGCGGCCAAAGAGGCGATCGACGCGACCATTCCTCTGCTCATTATCGCCGGGAGTCCAGGCAATGCCGTAATGATGGACTTTATGGCATTGCAGATGCAGATTTACGCCTTCCTGCATCACCGAAGTCGCCACAAGCACATCCGGGAAAAATGGCGAGTTAAATCCGCGTATAAGCCGCTCACGGTTGTGAGACTCACCGCTGGCGTACCATGCCGGACTGTTCAGGCTGCTGAGTTCGCGCCAGGCGTAAAGGCTATTATCAAGCGGTTGACCAACAATCTTCTCACACAGCGTTTCAAATGTCTGGATGGCTGCCGAGAAATAACGCAGTATCAGCGAATCCTTGAATTTCGGCGTCACCCATTCAATAAATTGCAGGTAGCGCTGCTGTGCATCGCCGCGCTGGGATACACGGTTAAATTCAGTAAACCAACAGTAAAGTTCGACCATCACCGGGCTGGCAAACAGGTAGCCAATACGCAGATAGTTGGCAAAGTTCTCGACTATCGCCATGCCGTTCGGCTGCGCTTTCCATGTCCTGATCTGATGTTGATGCTGCTCAGGAAGTAAATCGAACATAATTCCCCAGGCCGTAGGCATCGGGTGGGCATAGTTTGAAACATTCTCCACCAGCATTTCCTGACGAATATCCCTCGCGGCATCACTGTAGCTATCACGCATCCGCTCTCCGGACTCTCTGCGATAATACTGTGTATAAGTTGCCGAAATACCATCGCGGGCAGGTTCCAGAAACAGCGATAACAAACTCTCCGGACGGCGAAAGCGCAGGCTGACGTTACTGCAGTCCGTGCGCCGCACTATGCCACTTGTTTTTGTCACGAAAAGCGCCGCGATCCTGCTGGAAAGCTTTGCTTCATTTTCTTCGCTATCATCGTCCAGTAAGCACTCCTCTGCAGGCTCATCTGTATCCTGAGTATTGATAGTCTTTTCCGATATCAGGTTTTCATACTCTTCCCGGGACCAGCGCGTACTGCGCCACTTCTCCAACGCCTCCGGCGGCAGTTGCCAAAGCCGAATTAATCGCTCAGCCATCATCTCATCATAGCGAGCATTAATACGCTGAGTTATCTCGCGCACCGACGGGATACGGCGGACAAAGACCAGATGCTTGCGGCTATATAGTGCCTGGAGTGCAAAGGGATCGTCGGACATACACTCATTAACCAGTACATCGTATTTGGGATGATCCGGAAAACGGTGGTAAACATCATGAAACTGCCGCGTCAGCCCGGTTAACAGAGACGAATCCAGCGCCTGGCTAAAATCAGTTTGAGTATGCTCATTATCATGTGCATCCTGCTCATTCTCAATATTGCCAGTGGATTCAAAACCCTCCAGGTATCCATACATCATCCGCTTGTCGCCACTGCCTTTGTTCTCTTTATCCAGTTCTTCAACCAGTTTTTTTTGATAAAAGGCAAAAAACAGCTCTGCCTCAGCGCTACCAGAAAAACTGGCGGCACTTGCCTGCTCCCGACGATATGCATATTTACTGTAATGCTGATTATCGCTCCCGCACATCTTCCGCAATCGACGGATGGCGAAATTCTCCATCAAAGAACGTACATCATCCATGTCATACTTCAGCGTAATATCTGTGAAGTAACTTAATATATCGTATATATTCCGTGCCGCAGAATGATTTGGCGTTGCGGTCAGCAGCAGCGCATTTCGGGCCAGCCGGTCTTTCCCTTCCCCAAAGAATGTACGTGCCGCACCTGCTCGCTGGCTGTCATTACGGTTGCGGAAATAGTGGGCTTCGTCGATGATAATCAAATCAAAACCCACACCATCGAGAGCATCTTTTATTTCCTGCCTATATATTTTTCCATACTTCTCAGCGACAAAAAATGCATTGTCTTTTTCATCCTTCGGTACCAGTCCGCTCAACGAATAGATAGTGGTCAGAAAGAAATAATGAGACTTTTCTTTAACAGCAGCGCTCAGTTCTTCCAGCCGACCATGAAACTGCGGCGCGTATTTTTCCTTTCCCTTATGAGAAGTAAAGGGGTTATCTTTCATTCTAAGATGCTTATGAATAAAGGTAGTGAACTCGGTTTTCCAGTTGTTGCACAGTGTCGAGTTTGGGGCCATGACCAGAATGTGCGCATCAGGCTTCTCCTGCCACATTAGCAGCATCACTGCTATTGCCTGATAGGTCTTTCCCATACCCACTTCATCGGCAAGCAGCGCTACCTGCTGATCAGCAAGCAAATTCCACAGGCCAGCTACACCTTCAGCCTGCTTTGCCGCCATGCTGGTACTGCCCGTTTCGTAGCGCCAAAAGGGGTCGGCAGCATCAAAGTTCATCTTTTCCGAGACACAATAAGGCGTAACAGGCTGCGGTTGTTTAGTTGTCATATCCACACTCTTTGCGGATGATATCCAGATAAAGTTGGGTACTTTTTTTACCCTTCAGAGGGGGGGGAGGAATGCGCAGTGAACTCCACTGATGCGCGGAAATATCTGCGGTGCTTGATGCATTTTTTTTGTTGGTATCATCCAATCGCGCCTGTGCCAGAGCAGCCATGCTATTGACCTCATGTGCCAGAAACCAGTTGAATACTGACGCGGGTTCCTTTTCAACGCGCGCTTTGACCATTTCTGCCAGTTCCAGCAGACAACCGGGTTCGCTGAACAGGCGACGGTGTAGTTGTTCTCTATTATCCATGGCTGATAACGTTTTACTGCGTAGCCGCATTGCCTGAAACAGCCGGAAGTAGCTGGTAGCTTCCGGGCTTAGGTACTCTGTCTCGTCGCTCTCCTCGCTGAATAATTCATCCTGACCAGCCACGCTGCGGAGTATCAGATTATCGCTTTGTTCAGGTTCGGAGGAATTCATATAACTGTCGAGAACATCGTCCAGTGATTTAAAGCGCAGGGCGCGGCGATATTCTGAGCCCGTTTCAACAATAGTGCCAGTCCAGTCCGCTTCACCGGTTTTACGCAGCGTGTAGAAAGGGCTATCCAGCAGTGCTGCGCTTTGCTCGACATCTATCAGCAAAGGAGATGCCAGCGTACCGTCAACTGTGTTCCAGGTAAGTCTGACCGGTTTTTTGATCCCGGGCAGAAGCAGCCGGTGCCCCTCCTTCGGCTTGCCGAGAAACCACTTTCCGGTAAGCCTGTATTCGCAGCGCTGCCAGTCAAAAATAACCGTCAAGTCGAAAGGCGGGAGACTGCCCGGCACCAGGGCTTCCTCTTCCAGCAATTCTTCACTGGCAAAGTCTCCCTCATTTACGGCCCATACCGTCGAGCACAATGTGGTCCGTTTGCTGACGGGATGTACGATCCCGGCTTCAACATTTCTCCCCTTTACCCTCAGGCTACTGCAGCCCGGTCCGGTGAAGTTCCATGAGCCTATCGCAAGGTGACGGCCCGTTGTACTCTCTCCCAGCCACAGCTTGGCGTGCGTCATCATTAATCGCGGATCACGTTCGGCGGGAGGTTTAAACAACGTCAATCGCTGTACCGTAATTAGCGCCTGCAGCTCCTCTCCCCAGCGTGTACGAATGAATTGCCCTGCAGCAAGATCAGGCACCAGCTCAACGCGCAGATCAGGCCCTGCTAACTTCGCTATCAGAGCAGGCAAATTATCGGCAAGATAAGGAGACCAGACGCTGAGCGTTGTCAATTCACCATTCGCGCTTAGCGCGTCCACCAGCGTGAACGTACTGAGACTATGAATAAACGTCCAGTCCGGGTCCTTACCGTAGAATCTACGACGCACAGGGAAAAAGTTACTGCTGTTAACCCCTTCATCAAGTGCCGTAAAAAACTGTTTTATCTGCTGATACTGCGCATTGCTGGAAACCGTCCGAAAATCCACGGCCTCCTGATTCCGCCCCCAGCCGCTGAGCGTAAGATTCGCGCTTCCGGCACCGAGGACAATTTTCTTGTTCTTATCTTCAAGGTAAAACACCTTGGGATGAAACAGGCTACGCTCCCCGTCCAGATATAATGCTTCATCCACAGCAAGCTTACGCACCGACACGGGATAAACTGCAATTGAGGTTCTTTTAGGTTTATCCAGGGCGATCATTCGCGGATCGCAATAAACGCGAAAATCAATATTGCTTTCATTTAATGCCCGCTGTAGCCCTTCATAGTCCATGCGGCCTACAGGCTGGTCGATATCCAGGACGGCCGGCAGAATCCGGCTTTCGACAAACGCGATATCGAGATTAAAGGTCGTGAGCCAGACTCGCTTCAGCGGCCCCATCTGCGCTATTTGCTCTTTAAACGCATTGAGGAGCTTCACACTTCACCTCCCCATAATCCATCCAGTAAATGACGGAATTGCGGTATGTAATAATGGTTTACCCAATCGCTACTTTTACGTTCCTGCTCAATAGGTACAGGTGGAGTCTGCAGCGAGATGATATTGCCTTCAAGCATAAGCCATGGAAACTGCCCACGTGCTTCCATCAATCCACTATGATACGCCAGCAGCCCACGCACCTGCTCCTCCAGAGACGGCCCACTGGCTAGCGCAAGCAGTTGCCGAAAGCGTCTGTTGGGCGTACCGGAAAGCGACGCCACCAGCTCATTGTTTCGCTCAAGCCTCATCGACAGTTTAGGTAAACTCTGAGTCGTCAGTCCGTTCCGCTGCCAGAATAGCGCGAAGTCGCCGAGGCTCTGCTGGTTCTGCCGCCTTAGTCCTGTGAACATCAGGTCAATTAAAGACAGAAACGGTTCTGCCTCAATAATGTATCCTAATGTCTGCCGCTCGTTTGCATCCAGCTCCGTCATATCATAGGCATTCTTCCTGGCCTCAAGAAAAACATTCGAAATCGGCAAAAGTGATTGCTCTGGGTATTTTCGTTCTCGCTCCAGTACCCGATAAATGGCACCCGCACCATTTTTATTGAGACCGGTTCTGGCGAGCCAAAATGCCTGCGAGTAGTTGCCCACATGTTTAGGGTTGCGAAATACGCTGGCGTAGAGAGTTTTAAGACTGTCGGGAATTTTACTGAAGAAGGGCGTCAGGGCATCCTTGCTTGCTTCACACATCAGCGACTTAAGATAGGTCAGTACATCAGCATGCAGTTGGTGTAACTCGGGGACCTGGCGAATAAAGGCTTCAGCGGCCTCCCATACAGGCTTACTATCCGGCAGATCATAGTCGTAGGTCGTCGTGAAAAAACGCATACTGATCATTGGCGATTTATAGCGGCCGTTAGTACCGAGCGCAAGCTGGTTTGTCAGCAGTTCACTTTCCTTCTGATGGCCAAAAGTGAGCTGAGGGTTCTTATCTGAAGTATGCCATTTTGCCCTGGCCTTATTAATCCCCTGCACCCCCGCAAGCGTTACGTCGCCCTGTTCCGCCCCCAGCATCGAATAAATATAAATATTCTCCAGGTGGATAAGGCTTGCCGCGATAAACTCTTTGAGCTGCTTTTTAGGATAGCGTATTTTCATCGCGCCAGCGGTTTGCACAGCATCATCCAGCATTATTTTTCGGATGACGCTGTGGTGCAGCAGGTTGAGCGTATACTGCCTGACATCATTGGCAATAGAAGTGATGCGTCCGTGAAAGAGGTCCTGTCCCCAGGATGACCAGATAACCTGTTGGCCCAAAGGGTCGATATTCATCTCGCCGGTCAGCGACTCATCATATTCTGTTAAAAATTTATCAATGTACATTGTACTGAATTCGTTGGAGAAACTACGAGTAAGAATAGCATGACGCGTGGCGGGAGCCCTCTATCAAGGTCAATGTTTATCAGTTTATAACATCCCGTTAAGGTATCTGCAGATCAGAAATGGATGTAAACTCTCGCCCTCATAGTAAAGTACTTCTGCATTAGATCTTCCCCCGAAAGCGAGAAATAATACCCCATCACAACTGACAGGCCCCGCCCTCATGAACGCGCCCAGCATTATCATGCTCGCCGCAGGTCCCGGCTCTAGCTTCCGCCAGACGGGCGATTCCGGCATCCGGTCAATGGTACAGTGTTGCAGGAACAGTCGCTGGCACATGCGCAGGTCTGCAGGCTATCGGTACTTGTGATTACACAGCCTTCCGGTAGTTGAGGGACCAGCAGCCAAACAATCCCAATGCATACCGCTATTAATGCCCCTGCATAGGGCAGGACTATGGCTCGAAAGCGGAAGTTTGCACGCTCGACGTCCGAAAACCAAACTAAAAAATTGATTTTATTTAATTATTTTCAATTGATGTAGTGTGGCGCCAGATGAGTCATATTGAACGTAACCCGGTACTAGCGGCTTATCTTCATAAGGCCGAGCATTTTTAAGCGCGCAGACTAATGCTGCAGTGATAGGAGGATTATTTGGATATGAATCGGAATAAGAGATTTGGTTCTTTATTGGATTTGACCCTATATATCCAGACGTCTTTTCTCTCTTACGGTTGTGATAACTTTCTGCGTATATATTCCCGCGGCGAGCGATATCCCAGCGCGCTGTGCGGGTGATGTTCGTTGTAATGACCGAACGCCACCGCCAGGTTCATCACCGCTGCCTGGCTGTCCGGTTTTGGCATCACACTGATGTAATCCCGCTTTATCGTCTTCACGAAGCTTTCTGCTATGCCATTACTTTCCGGGCTGCGAACTGCGGTCGTGCAGGGCTCAAGTCCCAGCATCCGGGCGAACGCCCGCGTTTCATGCGCTCTGTAGGCTGAACCGTTATCTGTCAGCCACTCCACGGGTTCTGACGGCAGATGCTGGCCGAAGCGTTTTTCTACCGCACCCAGCATGACGTCCTGCACCGTTTCTTTGTCAGAGCCACCTGTGCTCGCTGCCCAGTCGATGATCTCCCTATCGCAGCAGTCCTGTGCGAAGGTGACCCGCAGCTTTTCACCATTGTCGCAACGGAACTCAAAGCCATCTGAACACCAGCGCCGGTTGCTCTCCGTGACCGACACGCGCCCTTTATGTGCACGCTTACGCTGAGGATCAGCGGGTTTGCGCTCCAGCAGCAAGTGGTGAGTGCGCATAATCCGGTACACGCGTTTTGCGTTAACAACAGGAAGCGCTTCCCGTTCCGACTGTCGTCGCAACAATGCCCATACGCGGCGATAGCCATATGTGGGCAGTTCCGCCACCATTGCATGTATCCGGGATAACACAGCCGTATCATCAAAGCTGGCCTGCAACCGGCTATCCTGCCAGTCTGGTGAGCGGTTGACCCTGAGACTCAGCTGCGCACGCGACACACCAATACTGCGGCAGACGTCGTTTATTCCTCTTCCCCGGGCAACAAGGGCGCATGCGCAATCCATTAATGGGATGGTTCGCCCCGCCCCGGTGTATAATTCTGGGGTTACGCTAACTCACTAATGAGGTGCATAATGAAAAACAAATCGATCCCGGATATTGTTTATTTAGGCATTGATATTGGTAAAAATTCCTTTCATATCGTCGGCCTAAATTCGAGCGGTAAACCTGTATTCCGCGCAAGAATGACAAGAGAACGGCTCATTGATTTTTTTTCCCGCTCGTCATCAATGACGGTTGGAATGGAGGCCTGTCCAGGCAGTAATTGGCTTTCCAGGAAGGCTAAAGCATATGGACATCTGGCCCGAATTGTCCCCGCTCAATTTGTAAAACCTTTCGTCAAATCAAACAAAACCGATATTGTTGATGCTGAAGCTATCGCCGAAGCCATTTCACGTCCCACGATGCGCTTCGTTGCACCAAAAACTGAGGCACAACTTGATTTACAGGCCTTGCACCGGGTTCGGCAACGTCTGGTTTCACATAAAACATCTGTTATCAATCAGGCCAGGGCGTTTTTACTTGAGTACGGTATTACCATTGGTACTGGTGCGACTTATTTTGTCCGCGATGTGCCGGATAAACTGACAGATGAAAACAATGAGCTCACGCCTGCAATGCGCACCGTTCTTAATGAGCTTTGGATCGAATATAAAGCTATCGAAGAACGTTTACTGCTGCTACGTAAAAGAATTGAGCATCATGCCAGTGCAGACGATACGGCAACGAGGCTAACATCCGTACCCGGTATTGGTAAATTAACCGCAACAGCAATCACTGCTTTTGCCGGAAATGGCAACCAGTTTAAGTCTGGTCGCGATCTTGCGGCCTGGTTGGGGTTGGTCCCGCGAGAACATTCTACTGGTGGTAAACAGCGGCTGCTGGGCATCAGCAAGCGCGGAAACCCCTATCTTCGGAAATTACTTATCCATGGTGCCAGGACATGCGTTTTAAACCTTAATCGCACGAAAGATCGATTGGGCGCATGGATAGATAAAATGGAGGCCAGAGGTATCCACCGAAATAAGGTGATCGTGGCACTGGCTAACAAACTTGCACGAGTGGTCTGGGCAGTATTAACTCATAAATCGACATTTTATCTACCATAAGTGTAGTTAATATAGTTTGATAACATCAACCTACAAAAGTTTGCAGGGTTTACCTGATGACAGAACAGTGCAACGACGTTCAGTAAATCTGAGACAAAAAAGCGGCTTACGGAGCCGATCCATTTGATAGAAACTGAGCGTGCCTATCCCATCATGGCCTTGCCGTCAAAAGCGGCTGACTCGCGAGAGGTCGGATACATTTACGCAAACTGATTCGGTCAAAGGTGGACTTGCAAAACAGGAGCGAACCATACATTTTTTGTCCGGCCGAACTCCACGGCCTCTTTGAGTATCTCGGCTTCCATCGTTTTTTTGCCCAGAAGACGCTGAAGTTCGCGGATCTGCTTATTGGCAGCAGCAAGTTCGGAAGCGGGAACAACTTCTCCGCCTGAAGTCACGGCGGTCAGTGAGCCGTCTTCATACTGCCTGCGCCACTTGAAGATCTGATTAGCATTGATACCGTGCAGCCGCGCGACGTGAGACACGGTCATGCCCGGCTCCATAGTCTGCTGAATAATGGCGATTTTTTCCTGCGGTGTACGGCGCCGACGCCGCTCAGGTCCTGATAACACTTCAACCATCTTATTATTCTGACTGGTGTTAAACATAGTTCCAAGACTACCTCTTATTTTAAGAGAGGCGAAGTGTCTGGTGATCTAAGGGGCTAATCTACAATGTCTTTTTTCCCTGCTTCTGGTCGGCTTTTAATCTGAACGTACTTATCATTCACATTGATAATGGGGGACGAAGAATACGCCATTAAGGTCAGCTGTGATCCCCTTGGCCCAGGAACATTGACGAGACGAATATTTAATAGCAACGAAGCGAGCCGGCGCAAGGATCGCCCAAGGTGAACCTACCTCATTTACAGGTAAAGCTTCTTTTTCGTCATGCCAAATAGTATCCATGACGGCCTCCAGAGTCTGTGATGATTTGGCCTATGCTTGGACTCCACACACGATATGGAACTTGGTAAAATGGCCCTTAAGCGTAAGCATCCGGTGAACTCATATTGACGGAACGGTTTTGAGCTGGGCGTGGGTTTCGTCACACAATGAGCACTATACTGCACGAAGAGGGTTTTGACTCTGCGTGGATTGGAACTCAACTTGCCCATGTGGACAAGAATGCGATTCGTGAGGCTTACAGCCATGCGCAGTATCTGGATAGAAGGAAAGAGATGATGCAATGGTATTCTTCGTTTATAACAAACTTGAGTGTAACAAGTGTATGAAACATAGCAACTTGAGGCATCGAATTGGCTTGAAAATATCTTTTACCAGATTAATTTTTAAGCAACAATGCGACAGAGGTCACATTTTCACAAGATCGAAGCGTAGACGTGCAGTCACCAATAGCTGGTATCATACACAAGAATAGAGAGGATATTGCATGGGCAGGCCTAATGAGGTAGAGAATGTCGATAAAAGATAAGGCACAACATGGAGGTTTAAGCCCTAAGCCAAAACTTTGCCATCATAGTAAATGGATTACTTTTCTATCCATTGCTTTCTGCACCTTAGTAACTAGTTTTTTTTGGCTCTTCATTTTCTATTTAGTTCTACGCCCAAGTTTTTACTCTTACATTGGATTTGCTGATAATTTTGTGCTTAAAAAGCCCGATATAATTTCTGATCCCAAGACTTTACAAAACATCGGCAAAATGGTCACTGATGGAACCCTTTTAAGTCTTGACGATTTTTGGTCTTTCCAAAGTAATTTATATCAAACAATTATTACTGTGCTCATTGCACTCAATGGGATAGTAGCTGCGTTTTCATTTCTTATTATTAAAAACTCTTCTACAGCAAAAGCAAAAGAAGAAGCGAGAGATATTGCTGTTGTCGAAGTAAACCAATATGTAGAAAGTTCAAAATTTGAAAAAGAAATAAAGAAAATTTTATACGAAAAGATTGAGCCTGTACAATTTGATTTATTATCTCAAATTAGTTCAATTGACGAGATTAAGCTTAGCCAACAAGAACACAATCAGTCATTTGAAAAGCTTGAGCAAGAACTAGATGGTTTAAAAAGGAATCTTAAATTAATTGCTGAAAGCATTTCTTTAAAAGATACCTCAGATGAAGATGGCGGCAACTTTATCTTAGGACGGAGAACTTAAATGGCGTTTATGACTAAGAAATTAAAAAGCAGTGGTGTAATAAGCGGCCAAGACATTGATATGACAACGGCTTCAGAGCTTATTGTTTTTGCTAAGAAAAACAATATTGAAACAAGCCCTTTAGATGTTTCAAGACTTACCAGTTTGTTAGGTATTACAATGCGACTAGAGCCGATGAAAGGAGAAGAATCGGGTTCTCTCAAACAAGGGAAAAGCGGCAATTGGGTAATGACGGTAAACTCTTTACACCATCCGCATCGCCAACGCTTCACTATCGCCCATGAACTAGGCCATTTTATTCGCCATACTCTCAATAGAAATAGTTTTACAGACACGGTTTTCTTCAGAAATGAAGAAACAAATAAAATGGAAGCTGAAGCAAATAGATTCGCAGCCGAATTATTAATGCCAGAGAATGAATTCAGTAAGTTTATAGAAGAAAAATCAAATCAAGTGGCTGATATAGCAGCACATTTCCAAGTGTCTTCAATGGCTGTGAGAATCCGTGCTCAACAATTAGGCTTCAGTGGACATAATTTATAAATCATGAGAAAATTCAATTACTTTCCAATTATGAAGACTCGGGACGCTGAGTTAAAAGCGGTGTCAAAACTCTCTTCAGGAGTATTTGATCATATTCTACCAATTTATGAGCTAACAAAGTCACGAAAAGCCAAAATTGCTCCAGATGGAGACATTCATCGTAGAATGCTGACTATCAAAGATATTCAGGGAGAAAGACCTTTTATTTTAGATTTAACATCAAATGAGAAATATATTAACGATCAAATCCGACAACTCGTTGATGAAAAAGATGGTTATTATGAATGGAGATACTTCATCAATCTTTATAGCCATTTGAACATTATTCCAATGATACACATCTATGATGATGAAGATTTTTCTGAAGTACGGAGTTTTGTTAGCGAAATAACAAAAACAAAAAAGATACTGGCATTACGCCTTCCACACAATTTAGATGATTACTCTATTTTTATCAAACCTATCGCCGATAGTTTAGAAGATGATAGTAAATTTTATGTTATTTTAGATGCAGGCCAAGTTGAAGGAGCTACTGATAAAGAAGAAGAGTATTTTTCAAATGCTTGTAGTGATCTAGAAATGTTTAATGATAAAATTGAAGATGTTATCATTGCTTGTACATCATTCCCCTCCAGTCCAATTAAGTATGGACACGATGATCGAGGTGAAATACCTATTTTAGAAGAAAAAATATTCCAAAAAATTAGCGAAGACTATCAAGTGAAATATGGTGATTATGCTTCAATTAATATTGAGCAAATTGAAATGAAAGGAGGGACTTTTGTACCAAGAATAGATATTTCTTTGGAGGATAAGTTTATCTATAAAAGGTATAGAAGAGACGCCGGAAGTTATCCATTGTGTGCAGCAATGATGGTAAAAGATGTACGGTATACACCAATTGGGATATGGGCTGATCATGAAATTAGCCTTGCAGCCAAAAATACACCTTCGGGTATAAGTCCATCTTTTTGGATTGCGGTAAGAATGAATTATTTCATGTCAAGTCGTGTTCTATTAAGAAACTCTTAATATTTTACCAGGAGGCATTCTTGTTATTGTTAGAATGTCATCTGGTGATAAAATGTCACCAATTTCATCATGAAAAATATCAAAATTTTTCATGATGTTATTTAATAAAAACTTTCTCGATAAGCTCTTTATTTCAGAGAGGGATTTATCATTAGCTAACGAAATACATAACTCGTATTTTGATAGCCCTTTTTTATTCATAACGATCTTTTTCAATTCATTCACTGGTATAGTGCTCGCTAAACATAATTTTTCTTGCCGGGCAATACGCTTTGCCTTTCTAATTCTCTTAACACTAATATCATCCACGACAATAATACCCACATTCGTGCTAATTTTCTTCCTGACCGCATCTAAATTTTGATTCACACAAACTATATAACAGTAATCAAAATATTCTTTATAACTATCCATTTGATAAACAAGTCTTTCAACGGAATCTTTTTCACTTTTTATTTCATAAACAGTTGCAATATCCGATGAAATTGAAACGATATCAGCACGTCTTGACCCGAAACTAAATCTAACCTCAGCAGCTAGGTATGTATCAGCGGGTTCAGAGTTTAAAAGAAACTCTACAATTTTCAATTTGATATCAATTTCTTTCATTTCTTCAACTCTAACTTTCACCTATGATGTATTATCGCTCGATACTGTTTGTATGTACAGTGAAAAATGAGAGGGATGTTCATCCTGATCTTAACCTTACAGTAAAACATAGTAATGTACTACTTAGCTAGAACTAGTCAACCATCTGAAAATAATAACTATTTCAGGGCGGTTATATCTCCAGCCTCTACTCCTCCTTTTACTTTTTCTACCAACTATCCCCTCTATTATCTCTTCGCCAGAAAGTCCTTGAACTACATCTTACACTAAAAATTTATGGTAAACATAGCTATCACTATCTCATTCAGGCGTATAAGGTAATTGAGTTAATATATTTTATTATAATTTTTGATTCATTCTTTATAAATTGACTATATCGTAAATAATGTATTCTAATTAACTTCGCATATTAGCGCTCCACTTTAACCAGCCCGTGTTGATTACCGGGAAATGGCGAAGCGGCATTCATAAACTGGTTTACCTGTTCCAGTAACTGCCACATGTACCGGCACTGATGATTTCGCGTTATGGTTTCGTGTAACGACAGCCACAGCCGCTCTATCGGATTCAGCCACGGCGAGTACGTCGGCAGAAACAGCAACCGGAACTTCTTATTCGTTGCCAGCCAACGCTCCACTTTGCGGCTTTTATGGATGATGTAGTTATCCACCACCAGCATAATGGTTTTCGCTCGTCGGTAGGTGCGACGTAACGTTTCTAACAGATTGATAAATAAATCAGAACTTTTACTGCCGCCGCTGACGTAGTGGACTCGTCCCGTACCCGAATGTAGCGCGCCAGCCAGATAATGCTTTTGGTTTTGCCCCAGCGTAACAATGCGCTTTTGTTGCCCTTTTAGCATCCAGTCCGCACCGATTTTCGGGTTCAGGTCGATATCGGCTTCATCCTGATAAAACACCGGATGGTCCGTCTGCTCCTGAACCAGAGCCTGTTTGATGGCAAGCCGTATTTCCTCATAGTGCGGGTCTTTGATTTTCAGCGTTGGTGCGGCTCTGCGCCAGACAATGCCCGCCTGTTTCAGATACCGGTTCAAGGTGGAGCGATGAAGCGTCACATTAAAAAGCTGATTAATCATGCGGGCCAGTAATTCTGTACTCCAGCGCGAGCGTAGCCAGCCAAAATCTTTCGGGGAGCGTTGTACCAGCAGCGGAAGAGCTTGAAGGATATCGGTAACCGGCCATCGTGTAGCACATCCGGGCCTGAGACTTTTTAATCCTTCAACGCCATGTAAAGTAAACCAATTTATCCATCTTCCAACGGAGAAACGAGCGGCACAAAGCATTTTAGCGACGTCAGTGACAGTTATTCCCTGATGTAGTATCAGTATGGCAATGAGCCGTCTGGCATGGTTTTTATCACGGGTTTTCTGGGCTTCTTTTCGCATCAGGCGTCGTTCTTCATCGGGGATAAATGCTATGATCGGCATAACTCAGTCCGGTCGGTGATTTGGGATGTTTAGCGATTGATCAGATCGCTTAACTTGGACCGAGTTCCATTCAAGTGATCTACTATTCTGAAAAGTTATTTAGAGCCCTCCCCTCTCACAAATTGCCTTTTCTCATGGCATCCGGCCCCTTCCCCCATTACAATCATCGTTTGTTTTTTTGCGAGCTGCATAGCAGTCTTCAGAGGGTAGATATGACGATGAAAAACGACAAGGCATGGATTGGAGACCTGCTAGGCGGGCCGCTGATGAGCAGGGAAAGTCGAATCATCGCTGAGCTCATGCTTACCTCTCCCGATGAACAGACCTGGCAAGAGCAGATCGTGGGTCATAACATTCTCCAGGCTTCCTCTGCCAATACTGCAAAGCGCTATGCCACAACGATAAAACTACGCCTGAATACGCTTGATAAAGCCGCGTGGTCACTTATTGCAGAAGGGAGCGAGCGCGAGCGTCAGCAATTGCTATTTGTCGCTCTGGTACTCCATTCACCGGTTGTTAAAGACTTCCTGGCTGAAGTGGTAAACGATCTGCGCCGACAATTTAAAGAAAAGCTCCCTATGGATAGCTGGGATGAGTTCGTGACCAGCCATCTTCGTCAGCAGCCCGTACTCACTAGTTACTCAGATTCATCCATCAAAAAAATGGGTAACAACCTGGTTAAAGCACTGGCTGAGGCAGGTTATCTGGATACGCCACGCCGACGTAATCTCCAGTCAGTCTTTCTTTTACCAGAAACTCAGGCGACCTTGCAGCGCCTCGGGCAACAGGAATTGGTTTCTATTCTGGAGGGGCAACGGTGATCGATCCCGTGCTTGAATACCGCCTGTCACAGGTTCAGAGCCGCATTAGCGAAGAGCGCTTTCTCAAAAACAACGGCTCAGGTAATGAGATTGGGTTCTGGATTTTTGATTATCCTGCTCAGAATGAGCTGCAGGTACGTGAACACCTGAAGTATCTTTTCCGTAATCTGGAAAAGGACCACAAGTTCGCGCACCTCAACATGTTTCAGATCATTATCGACATGCTCACCGAACGTGGGCTATTTGAGCGCGTCTGTCAGCAGGAAGTGAAAGTCGGTACCGAAGCGCTGAAAAAACAACTCGTTGGTTTGTTGAATCAGAAAAAGATCGCGGATTACATAGCAAAAAAAGTCGATCTTCAGAATCAAGAATTTGTCATCCTGACAGGCATGGGTAATGCCTGGCCGCTGGTTCGTGGCCATGAGCTGATGAGCGCCTTGCAGGACGTGATGGGTTTTACCCCTCTGTTGATGTTTTATCCAGGAACCTATAGCGGACACGATCTCTCCCCATTGGCGGGCATTGATTCCCGAAATTATTATCGCGCCTTCAGGCTGGTACCAGAAAGCGGGCCTGCGGCGACATTGAATCCTCGTTAAAGAGCACAGCAATGAATATTGAACAGATCTTTGAGAAACGTCTGGACCGAAATATTAATGGCGTTGTGAAAGCCGAACAGACGGACGATGCCAGTGCCTGGATTGAGCTTGATGAATACGTCATCACCCGGGAACTGGAAGGACATCTTCGCCATTTCTTCGAATCTTATGTTCCGGCAACCGGTCCGGAGCGCGTACGCATGGAAAACAAAATTGGCGTATGGGTTTCAGGGTTCTTTGGCTCAGGTAAATCACACTTTATCAAGATTCTGTCGTATCTGTTGTCTAACCGCAAAGTCAGTCATAACGGTACAGAACGTAATGCATACTCCTTCTTTGAAGACAAAATCAAAGATGCTCTGTTCCTCGCTGATATCAACAAAGCGGTCCATCATCCGACGGAAGTGATTCTGTTCAATATTGATTCTCGTGCTAACGTCGATGACAAAGAAGACGCCATCCTTAAAGTCTTCCTGAAGGTGTTTAACGAACGGGTTGGCTACTGCGCTGATTTTCCGCACATCGCCCATCTGGAGCGTGAGCTGGCTAAACGCGGCCAATACGACGCGTTTAAGACCGCATTCTCCACTATCACTGGTTCAAGCTGGGAAAAAGAGCGCGATTCCTACTATTTCATCAGCGATGAAATGGCAGAAGCCCTAAGCCAGGCCACAGGTCAAAGCGTTGACGCCTCGCGTCAATGGGTGGAACAGCTGGATAAGAACTTCCCATTAGATATCAATAATTTTTGCCAGTGGGTCAAAGAGTGGCTGGATGAAAACGGCAAAAATATCCTCTTCATGGTGGATGAGGTCGGCCAGTTCATCGGTAAAAATACGCAGATGATGTTGAAGCTACAGACTATCACTGAAAACTTGGGTGTGATCTGCGGTGGACGCGCATGGGTTATTGTTACCTCCCAGGCAGATATCAATGCGGCCATTGGTGGGATGAGCAGCCGCGATGGACAAGACTTCTCTAAAATCCAGGGCCGCTTTTCAACTCGCCTGCAGCTTTCAAGCTCCAACACATCCGAAGTTATCCAAAAACGTTTGCTGGTGAAAACCGATGCTGCAAAACCCGCGCTGGCGAAAGTCTGGCAGGAAAAAGGCGACATTCTGCGCAACCAGCTTGCCTTTGATCCTACAACCACCGCTTCTTTGCGCCCCTACACCAGCGAAGAAGAATTTATTGATAACTACCCCTTTGTCCCGTGGCACTACCAAATTCTGCAGAAGGTTTTTGAGTCTATTCGGACCAAAGGTGCCGCCGGTAAACAGTTAGCCATGGGTGAACGCTCACAGTTAGAAGCATTCCAGACTGCGGCACAGCAGATCGCCCCGCAAGGTCTGGATTCTCTGGTGCCGTTCTGGCGTTTCTATGCCGCGATTGAAAGCTTCCTCGAACCGGCGGTCAGCCGTACCATCACTCAGGCCTGTCAGAATGGCATTCTTGATGAGTTCGATGGCAACTTACTGAAAACGCTGTTCCTGATCCGCTATGTCGATGTGCTGAAGAGTACACTCGATAATCTGGTCACCCTTTCCATTGATAAAATCGATGCTGATAAAGTCGATCTGCGCCGTCGCGTTGAAACAAGCCTGAACAAGCTGGAACGGGAAATGTTGATTGCACGTGTTGAAGACAAATACGTGTTCCTGACCAACGAAGAAAAAGAGATCGAAAACGAGATCCGCAATGTCGAAGTCGATTTCTCTGCAATCAATAAAAAACTGGCTTCGATCATCTTTGATGACATTCTAAAAAACCGCAAATATCGCTACCCGGCTAACAAGCAGGACTTCGACATCAGCCGCTTCCTGAACGGGCACCCGTTGGACGGCGCGATGCTTAACGATCTGGTGGTGAAAATCCTCACGCCAAAAGATCCGACCTATACGTTCTATAACAGCGATGCAGCCTGCCGTCCTTATACTTCGGAAGGTGATGGCTGTATTTTGATTCGCCTCTCTGAGGAGGGGCGCACCTGGACCGACATTGATTTAGTCGTTCAGACCGAAAAATTCCTCAAGGACAACGCCGGACAACGCCCGGAACAGGCCAGCCTGCTTTCAGAAAAAGCCCGCGAGAATAGCGTTCGCGAAAAAATGCTGCGCGTCCAGCTAGAGTCGCTTATTGTCGAAGCGGACGTCTGGGCGATTGGCGAGCGTTTACCGAAGAAATCTTCGACGCCGTCCAGCATCGTGGATGAAGCCTGCCGTTACGTGATTGAAAACACGTTCGGTAAGCTAAAAATGCTACGTCCTTATAACGGTGAAATCGCACGTGAAATTAACCACCAGCTTACGCTAGAAAATGATGCCGAACTGGATCTGGGCGACACAGAAGAATCCAATCCCGACGCGATGCGTGAAGTAGAAACCTGGGTCAGCATGAATATCGAGTACAATAAGCCTGTTTATTTACGCGATATTCTGAACCACTTTGCCCGCCGCCCATTCGGATGGCCAGAAGAAGAGGTGAAGCTGCTGGTTGCCCGTCTGGCGCGTAAAGGCAAATTCAGCTTTAGCCAGCAGAATAACAATATCGAGCGTAAGCAGGTTTGGGAGCTGTTCAATAACAGCCGTCGCCACAGCGAGCTACGTCTGCACAAAATTCGTCGTCACGACGAATCACAAATTCGCAAAGCCGCCCAAACCATGGCGGAGATTGCCCAACAGCCGTTTAGCGAACGTGAAGAACCCGCACTGGTCGAACATATCCGTCAGGTCTTCGACGACTGGAAGCAAGAGCTGAATGTCTTCAGAGCGAAAGCGGAAGGTGGAAACAATCCAGGCAAAAATGAGATTGAGTCAGGTCTGCGCCTGCTGAATTCCATTCTGAGTGAAAAAGAAGATTTTGCCCTGATTGAGAAGGTTACCACGCTGGCCGACGATCTGCTGGAGTTCAGTGACTCTCGTGAAAATCTGGTCGATTTCTACCGTAAGCAGTTTACGACATGGCAAAAATTGGGCGCTGCACTGACTGGCAGCTTTAAATCCAACCGCAGCGCGCTGGAAAAAGACGTCGTGGCGGTAAAAGCGCTGGGTGAGCTGGAAAGCATCTGGCAGATGCCGGAGCCTTATAAGCATCTCAATCGCATCACACCGCTCATTGAACAGGTGCAGAACGTCAACCAGCAGTTAGTGGAACAGCATCGCCAGCACGCTCTGGAGCGTATTGACGCCCGTATCGAAGAGAGTCGTCAACGCTTGCAGGAAGCGCACGCCACGTCAGAACTGCAAAACAGTGTTTTGCTGCCAATGCAAAAAGCCAGAAAACGCGCCGAGGTCAGCCAGTCTATACCGGAAATTCTGGCGGAACAGCAAGAGACAATGGCGCTGCAAACGGATGCCGAGAAGAAAATAAATCAGTGGATCGACGAGCTACGTAAAAAGCAGGAAGCCCAGTTACGGGCCATTAAAGAGGCCAAACAGGCCGCAGAACCACAGCAGTCTTATGTTGCAGATGAAAAACCTGTTATCCAGGTGGTACCGAAAAAAACGCATCTGGTGAATGTCGCTAGTGAGATGCGCAAAGCCACCGGTGGTGAAGTGCTGGAAACCGCTGAGCAGGTGGAAAAAGCGCTTGATAAGCTTCGCTCTAAGCTGCTGGCCGCGATTGAGGCAGGTGACCGGATTCGTCTTCAGTAACCCCATTTCAGGGCAGCGCTCTGCTGCCCTTTGCAGGATTTTCTATGAATACCAATAACATCAAAAAATACGCTCCACAGGCCCGTAACCAGTTCCGCGATGCGGTGATCCAGAAGCTAACCACGCTGGGGATTTCCGTCGATAAAAAAGGCACTTTGCAGATTGCTGATGCCGAGAGCGTCGGTGAAACCGTGCGCTATGGTCAGTTCGACTACCCCAAATCCACCCTCGTCCGCCGCGATCGTCTGGTCAAACGCGCCCGCGAGCAGGGCTTTGACGTGCTGGTTGAGCACTGTGCCTACACCTGGTTCAACCGCCTGTGCGCCATTCGCTATATGGAGATCCAGGGTTACCTTGACCACGGTTTCCGCATGCTCTCGCATCCGGATAATCCAACCGGCTTTGAAGTGCTGGATCATGTGCCGGAAGTGGCGGAAGCATTACTGCCAGAGAAAAAGGCACAGTTGGTGGAGATGAAGTTGTCCGGTAACCAGGACGAAGCCATCTACCGTGAACTGCTGCTGACCCAGTGCCACGCGCTGCATCGTGCGATGCCGTTCCTGTTTGAAGCGGTCGACGATGAAGCTGAACTGCTGCTGCCGGATAACCTGACCCGTACAGACTCCATTTTGCGCGGTCTGGTGGACGGCATTCCGCCTGAAGACTGGGAAGACGTTGAGGTTATCGGCTGGTTATATCAGTTTTATATCTCTGAAAAAAAAGATGCGGTTATCGGCAAGGTAGTAAAGAGCGAAGATATTCCTGCCGCCACCCAGCTTTTTACCCCAAACTGGATTGTGCAGTATCTGGTGCAGAACTCCGTTGGCCGCCAGTGGTTGCAGACCTACCCCGACTCGCCGCTGAAAGGCAAAATGGACTACTACATTGAGCCAGCCGAACAGACGTCAGAAGTGCAGGCGCATCTGGCAGCCATTACGCCTGCCAGCATTGAACCGGAAAGCATCAAAGTACTCGACCCGGCCTGCGGCTCCGGGCATATTTTGATTGAAGCCTATAACGTGCTGAAAAATATCTATGAAGAGCGCGGATATCGTGCCCGTGATATTCCGCAGCTGATTCTGGGAAATAATATTTTTGGTCTCGACATCGACGACCGCGCAGCCCAGCTTTCCGGCTTTGCCTTATTAATGATGGCTCGAAAGGATGACCGCCGGATATTCACCCGCGATGTACGCCTGAATATTCTCTCTCTGCAGGAGAGCCTACATCTGGATATTGCTAAGCTGTGGCAGCAGCTCAACTTCCACCAGCAGAACCAAACCGGCAGCATGGGGGATATGTTTGCCGAAAATACCCAATTAGCCCATACCGACAGCGCGGAATATCAGCTGCTGATGCGCACGCTGAAGTGCTTTGTTAATGCCAAAACGCTGGGCTCATTGATTCAGGTGCCGCAGGAAGAAGAAGCGGAGCTGAAGGCGTTTCTCGAAGCGCTGTATCGCCTTGAACAGGATGGGGATTTCCAGCAGAAGACTGCAGCGAAGGCGTTTATTCCGTATATTCAGCAGGCGTGGATACTGGCGCAGCGGTATGATGCGGTGGTCGCGAATCCACCGTATATGGGTACTGGTGGGATGAATAGTGATTTGAAAATATTTGCTAAAACTTACTACCCTGACAGCAAATCAGATCTCTTTGCGATGTTTATGCAACGTGCTTTTTCTTTACTTAAAGAAAATGGATTTAATGCACAAATAAATATGCAATCATGGATGTTTTTATCTAGCTACGAAACTCTACGCTACTGGTTATTAAATAATAAGACATTTACCACAATGGCTCACCTTGGTGCTCGGGCGTTCGGGCAAATATCCGGGGAAGTTGTTCAAACCACCGCATGGGTGATTAAAAACTCTTATATCGTAAATAATCAACCAGTATTTTTCCGATTAATTGAAGGTAGCGAAGAGCAGAAAAAAAATGAATTAGCTAGTCGCGAGAAACGTTTTGATCATACCTTGCAAGAGGATTTCATGAAAATACCAGGCTCTCCAATAGCTTATTGGTTGAGCTCACCCGCACGTTACATTTTTGAAACTTCTCCTGCAATAACATCAGTAGCGACATCTGCAGTTGGCCTACAGACCGGTGATAATGACAGGTTTTTAAAATATTGGTTTGAAGTACAAAACGATAAAATATATCTAAATGCAATTGATAGAAAGAGCGCGTTAAGCTCTCAGAAAAAGTGGTTCCCATGTAATAAAGGCGGGGCATTTAGAAAGTGGTATGGAAACCAAGACTATGTTGTTAACTGGGAATATGATGGTATTGAAATAAAAAACTGCGTCGATGAAAATGGTAAGCTACGCTCACGCCAGCAAAATTCAACGTTTTATTTTAGAGAAAGCGTTAGCTGGTCTGATGTAACTTCAGGTGATAATGCTTTCAGGTATATACCTAAAGGTTTTATATTTGATGCCACTGGTCACTCATCATTTTATAATAATGATAGTGATCTCCATTTATGCTTAGCATTTCTTAATAATATTTATTGCTCATATATAACAAAAATACTCAACCCAACAATACATTTTCATGTTGGCTATTTCAATAGACTTCCTTTCCCTGAAGATATAAAAAAACACTCCGATGAAATCATCTCTTTGGCAAAGGAGGCGGTTTCATTGAGTGCCAATGATTGGAATGGTTTCGAACGCTCATGGGAGTTCAAGAAAAACCCATTAGTAGCGGAGAAAAAATCTTCCTTAAGAGATAGCTTTATATTTTACAAAAATAACTGTTATGATAATTTTAACCGGTTATATGAAATAGAATTTAAAAATAACAAGCTTTTTTTAGACTTATATAAATTACAAGATGAATTTAATGCTTGCCCAGATGCATCAACCATATCACTTGACGTAAATCCTTTATATAGATATGGATCATCTTTAAAACCGGAACAATATCAAGCCAGATTCTGTTCAGATAGTATTGTTGAACTTCTGTCTTACAACATCGGCTGCCAAATGGGCCGCTATTCCCTCGATCGCGAAGGCCTCGTCTACGCCCATGAAGGCAGCAAAGGCTTTACCGAACTGGTCGCTGAAGGTGCCTACAAAACTTTCCCGGCCGATAACGACGGCATCCTACCGCTGATGGATGACGAATGGTTTGACGATGACATCACCTCTCGCGTCAAAGAGTTTGTCCGCACCGTCTGGGGCGAGGAACATTTGCAGGAAAATCTCGAATTTATCGCCGAAAGTCTCTGTTTATACGCGATCAAGCCGAAAAAAGGCGAATCTGCGCTGGATACTATCCGTCGCTATCTTTCCACCCAGTTCTGGAAAGATCATCTGAAGATGTACAAAAAGCGCCCGATCTACTGGCTGTTCAGCTCCGGTAAAGAGAAAGCGTTTGAGTGCCTGGTCTATCTGCATCGCTACAACGACGCGACGCTGGCGAGAATGCGTACTGAATACGTGGTGCCGCTGCTGGCGCGCTACCAGGCCAATATCGATCGCCTGAACGAACAGGTCGATGGTGCCTCCGGCGGCGAAGCCACCCGTCTGAAACGTGAGCGTGATAGCCTGAGCAAGAAATTCAACGAATTGCGCAGCTTTGACGATCGCTTACGCCACTATGCTGATATGAGAATCAGTATTGATCTCGACGACGGCGTTAAGGTTAACTACGGTAAGTTTGGCGATCTGCTGGCGGATGTGAAAGCCATTACCGGCAATGCGCCTGAGGTGATTTAATCAAATAACTTACCTTCCCACACCACCGGGCTTCAGCCTGGTGGTGATCTCGATACGGGAAACCAGCCTTATTCAGGCATCCGTCACCTCCAGTTCATGATAAAATGCGGCTTTATGTCAGAACGCGGAACACGGTTTCCAGGCGTTCAGGCATCTTCGAATTTACCGAATCAACATGGGATTGTGACCTTGCAAAATCAGGAATTTATTGCCGGCCTTAAAGCAAAACTCGCCGAAAATCGCATCGTTTTCTGGCACGATCCTGATAAGCGTTTCCTCGAAGAGCTGGGTAACCTCGAACTGGAGAACATCACGCTGCTCGATATGACCGACCAGTCACAGCTGGAAGTGAAAAAGCGCATTGAAGTTGATGAGCCTGAACAGCAGTTTTTGCTGTGGTTCCCCCACGATGTGCCACCCAAAGAGTCCGACTGGCTGCTGGATATTCGTCTTTACAGTACGGAGTTCCACGCCGATTTCGCCGCCATCACGCTGAATACGTTAGGCATTCCGCAGCTTGGCCTACGCGAGCACATACAACGCCGGAAGGCATTTTTCAGCACTAAACGTCTTTCTGCCTTGAAAGGCCTAGTGACTGAGCAGGAAAACGAAGCCTCTCTTGATAAGAAGATGGTTGCGGTCATCACTGGCGTAAAAACAGCAAAAACGGAAGAGATTCTGTTCAGCCTGATTACCCAATACGTTAACCAGCAGAAAGATGACGACAGCGATCTGGAAAACACGCTGGCGATGCTGAAACGCCACGATCTGGAAGGTGTGCTGTGGGGCATTCTGAATCAGGAAATGGGCTATCAGGCCGAGCATCCTTCGCTGGAAAACCTGATCCTCAAGCTGTTCTGTACCGATCTCTCCGCACAGGCTGATCCGCAGAAACGCGAATGGCTGGAAAAAAACGTGCTGACCACGCCGTCAGGCAGAGCCTCCGCGCTGGCCTTTATGGTCACCTGGCGTGCCGACCGTCGCTACAAAGACGCTTATGATTATTGCGCACAGCAGATGCAGGATGCGCTGCGACCAGAAGACCAGTACCGTCTTAGCTCACCGTATGATTTGCACGAGTGCGAAACCACGCTGAGCATTGAACAGACCGTTATTCATGCGCTGGTGACGCAGCTTCTGGAAGAGAGCACCACGCTTGACCGTGAAGCCTTTAAGAAGCTTCTGTCCGAACGACAGAGCAAATACTGGTGTCAGACGCGTCAGGAATACTACGCCATCTATGACGCGCTTCGTCAGGCTGAACGACTGCTGAATCTGCGTAATCGTCATATTGACGGTTTCCACTATCAGGACAGCGCAACGTTCTGGAAAGCTTACTGCGAAGAGCTGTTCCGCTTTGACCAGGCCTATCGCCTGTTTAACGAATACGCGCTGTTGGTTCACAGCAAAGGCGCAATGATCCTGAAAAGCCTGGATGACTATATCGAAGCGCTATATTCCAACTGGTACCTGGCAGAATTAAGCCGGAGCTGGAATAAGGTTCTGGAAGCCGAAAACCGTATGCAGGAGTGGCGTATGGTGGGCGTTCCACGTCAGCAAAACTTCTATAATGAGGTGGTTAAGCCACAGTTTAACAATCCACAAATCAAGCGCGTGTTCGTGATTATCTCCGACGCGCTGCGTTATGAAGTGGCAGAAGAGCTGGGCAACCAAATCAATACCGAGAAGCGCTTTACTGCCGAACTGCGTTCCCAATTAGGCGTGTTACCCAGCTATACCCAGCTGGGAATGGCGGCATTGCTGCCACATGACGAGATGTGCTACCAAACGGGTAATGGCGATATCGTTTATGCAGACGGGCTGTCTACCTCAGGTACGCCTAATCGCGATTCCATTCTGAAGAAATATAAAGGGATGGCAGTAAAATCGGACGATCTTCTGAAATGGAAAAATCAGGAAGGACGGGATCTTATTCGCGATTACGAAGTCGTTTATATCTGGCATAACACCATTGATGCCATGGGCGACAGCGCATCTACGGAGGAGAAAACCTTCGAAGCGTGCCGCAACGCGGTGGTTGAACTGAAGGATTTAGTGACCCGTGTGATTAACCGTCTCCACGGTACACGCATTATTGTCACGGCGGACCACGGTTTCCTGTTCCAGCAGCAGCCCCTTTCCGGGCAGGATAAAACCACGCTGCAGATCAAGCCAGGCAATACGATTAAAAACCACAAACGCTTTATTATCGGCCATAAGCTTCCTGCCGATGATTTTTGCTGGAAAGGAAAAGTGGCGGATACCGCAGGCGTCAGCGATAACAGCGAGTTCCTGATCCCAAAAGGGATCCAGCGTTTCCATTTCTCGGGCGGCGCGCGATTTGTGCATGGTGGTGCCATGCTGCAGGAAGTCTGCGTTCCCGTATTGCAGGTGAAAGCGCTGCAGAAAACCGCTGCCGAGAAGCAACCTCAGCGTCGTCAGGTAGATATCGTGAATTACCATCCGCTGATCAAACTCGTCAATAACATTGATAAGGTCAGCCTGCTGCAAACCCATCCGGTAGGTGAATTATACGAAGCGCGAACTCTGAACATCTTCATCGTCGATAACGCCAATAATGTGGTATCCGGTAAAGAGCGAATCTGCTTTGACAGCGATAACAACACAATGGAAAAACGTGTGCGTGACGTTACGCTGAAGCTGATTGGCGCGAATTTTAATCGCCGTAATGAATACTGGTTGATACTGGAAGATGCGCAAACGGAAACGGGTTACCAGAAGTACCCTGTAATTATCGATCTGGCATTTCAGGATGATTTCTTTTAAGTGAGGCGATATGCAAACCCATCATGACTTACCCGTTCCAGCTGTATCCGAAGGGGAACTCGTCGCAGAAGGTTACGATCTGGACGCCTTGCTGAATCAGCATTTTCGTGGTCGGGTGGTACGTAAGGACCTGACTAAACAGCTCAAGGAAGGGGCTAACGTCCCGGTCTATGTGCTGGAGTACCTGCTCGGTATGTACTGCGCTTCCGACGACGACCAGATCGTCGAACAAGGCTTGCAGAATGTTAAGCGCATTCTGGCTGATAACTACGTCCGCCCTGATGAAGCGGAGAAGGTGAAATCGCTCATTCGTGAGAGAGGATCCTACAAGATCATCGACAAAGTGTCGGTAAAGCTCAATCAGAAAAAAGACGTTTACGAAGCCCAGCTATCTAACCTCGGCATTAAAGATGCGCTGGTGCCATCGCAGATGGTCAAGGACAACGAGAAGCTGTTGACCGGCGGCATCTGGTGCATGATCACCGTGAACTACTTCTTCGAGGAAGGACAGAAAACGTCGCCCTTCTCCCTGATGACCCTCAAACCTATCCAGATGCCTAATATGGATATGGAAGAGGTGTTTACCGCGCGCACCCACTTCAACCGCGACCAGTGGATTGACGTTCTGCTGCGTTCCGTGGGTATGGAGCCCGCCAATATTGAGCAGCGAACCAAGTGGCACCTGATCACCCGCATGATCCCTTTCGTGGAAAACAACTATAACGTTTGCGAACTTGGCCCACGCGGTACCGGTAAAAGCCACGTCTATAAAGAGTGTTCGCCAAACTCACTGTTAGTTTCCGGTGGGCAAACCACGGTTGCCAACCTGTTTTACAACATGGCCAGCCGCCAGATTGGCCTGGTTGGCATGTGGGATGTCGTGGCGTTTGATGAAGTGGCGGGGATCACTTTCAAAGACAAAGACGGCGTGCAAATCATGAAGGATTACATGGCGTCTGGCTCGTTTTCCCGCGGCAGAGATTCGATTGAAGGCAAAGCATCAATGGTGTTCGTCGGCAACATCAATCAGAGCGTTGAGACGTTAGTCAAAACCAGCCATCTGTTAGCCCCCTTCCCTGCCGCGATGATCGACACGGCGTTTTTCGACCGCTTCCACGCCTATATACCCGGCTGGGAAATCCCGAAAATGCGCCCGGAATTCTTTACCAATCGCTACGGCCTTATCACGGATTATCTCGCCGAATACATGCGGGAAATGCGCAAACGCAGCTTCTCCGATGCGATTGATAAATTCTATAAGCTGGGTAATAACCTCAACCAACGCGACGTTATCGCGGTAAGGCGCACGGTTTCTGGTCTATTGAAACTTCTTCATCCCAATGGCTCTTACAGCAAAGAGGACGTCTGTGTTTGCCTGACCTACGCAATGGAAGCCCGCCGTCGTGTCAAAGAACAGCTTAAAAAGCTGGGCGGACTGGAATTCTTCGATGTGAACTTCAGTTACATCGATAACGAAACGCTGGAAGAATTCTTCGTCAGCGTGCCAGAACAGGGCGGCAGCGAATTAATTCCGGCTGGCATGCCAAAGCCAGGCGTAGTGCATTTGGTTACGCAAGCGGAAAGTGGTATGACGGGTCTGTACCGCTTCGAAACTCAGATGACCGCAGGCAACGGTAAGCATAGCGTTTCTGGTCTGGGATCAAGCACCTCGGCAAAGGAAGCTATCCGGGTTGGATTTGACTATTTCAAAGGCAACCTCAGCCGCGTTAGCGCAACAGCGAAATTTTCTGAACATGAGTACCACCTGCACGTAGTCGAATTGCATAATACCGGACCAAGTACCGCGACCAGTCTTGCCGCGCTGATTGCGCTGTGTTCCGTTTTACTGGCGAAACCCGTTCAGGAACAAATGGTCGTGTTAGGTAGCATGACGCTCGGTGGTGTGATCAACCCTGTTCAGGATCTGGCGGCTAGCTTACAACTCGCCTTCGACAGCGGCGCGAAAAAGGTACTTCTGCCGATGTCTTCCGCAGTAGATATTCCGACTGTGCCAGCCGAGTTATTTACCAAATTCCAGGTTAGTTTTTACTCTGAACCGGTAGATGCGGTTTATAAGGCATTGGGAGTAAACTAAATATATCGAGGAGTGGGTCTCACTCCTCGATATATTATTTAGCTGAAATTAACCCGCCCGCACTTCCTTTAACTGGCGGCCCCACTTATCCATCGTGGATTTATCAACATTCATTGTAGTTGCTGCAGCAGCAACGATGTAATGCTGATCGAGTACAAGCTGGGCGGCTTCGAGGCGAAACTCTGGGCTAAAATTACGTGGGTAGAATCATGTCACCTGTTTTTGACTATGAGGCAATGGGCAGCAGAATAATATGATGATGCTGCAGTAATTTTAACGTGACATAGATTTCTGAACGATTTCTTGAAAATAAATACTTGCTCACAATTTTAATTGAACAAGTATTTATACGTTTCATTATCATGTTCCCAGTATCTTTATTGCGATCTATCTGGAAAGATTAAAACTATAATTACCGCTATTAGTCTTAACCTCGACTTCTGACCACATACATTTTGAGTATCTATTATTCATCTCAACCCAATTCCACCCGGAGTTTGCATAGGCAACCTTTTGACTGATAACAAGAGAGAAATCTGTACCTTTACCATAGCCCAGAGTTACTGGTCGGGTATTCCACCGATAACAACTACCACGGTCTATACTTAAACCAGTAATCGTTACACTATCCTTCATACCATAAACATAAACATGTCTTCTTATAGTGTGCTCAGCACTGACATTACCTTTGAAGTTGTAAGTGGTATCTTCTATTTTGATCTTAACAGGTGATTGAGATGATATCTTCTCTGATTCTGAGTTGGATTTATTACTTTCATGTTCGTTAATATTGTCTGAATGTTCATCGGGGATACCATGCATCATATTGCTGTCACCCAAATGTTGTTCCCAGACATCATCGCATTTTATCGTATTTATTTCTTTCCCCTGTTTTAAAACAGTTATTTCCCCATCAGTATTTTTTCCATCATCGATATAGGAAACAGAGTAAGTATACTCATTTTCTGGTATGTTCAATGTATGTATCGACACGCCCTCAGCCCTACTGTAATTCCAGGCCTGACTTAGCTGGCTCACATTTTTTACCAAAGTGATTTCAGGAATCACCCCACCCCCTCCGTTAATATCCGATTTACCGAATAAATAAGTGACCTCATTATTATTCCTCAACACAGCCACTTCTTTAGTGGTTTTACCTTTTATGATACACCCGAACAGAACATCTGAATCTCCATAAGGTGATGCCATTACTGAACAGGAGGCGGTTATTACCCCCAGAGTGATTACATATTTCAGTTTCTTTAAAAATTTCATACAAACCTCCTCTAAAAATAAAAAAATATATAAGAAGCACTTACCCCAAAGGTAAGTGCTTTGCCTCAAAAATGCCTATTCAATATATACAACAATCTTACCATCTGATTGTTCTGTCACGGTAATATCTTTAGTTGTCCCATCACTAATCTGAGCAAATCCATAGTGCCGTTTTCCTTCACTTTCAGTTAACGTTACGTTCTCACATTGCTGTGAGTACTGGCGTAGTTGCCTATGATAGATATCCGTTACCACCTCACATGCTGAGCGCTCCAGCATTGTTTTGCTACTGTTGAATGCAAAGTTCCCGATGCCATATACAACCCATATTCCAAGCCAGACCAGCAACAGCATTTTTCCCTGACCAACGGCTTTACAACGTTTAGCAATATAGACTGGCGAAAAGAGAATCCACCATTTTGAAAAGCTTGCCTTACCATGTTTATCCAGTAGCTTCCAGTCCATATAGAACAAAATAACCAGGGCAATCATAACGAACAGATTAACCGTATAGTTGACAGCTAAACTAAACAAACATGCAGATAAAACGCCGATAACAAACAATCCCGTTGCAATCCAGATATATTTCTCATGTAACGACGAGTTGTCTATATTTAATAATTTACGGATATTCTCAGCACTTACCAAATCAGACTTGTTACGATCGCCAACAATAAAAGAAATTAATTTATTATTATACAGTACCCTGGCTTCATCGTTTAACAGAATGGATTTCATTTCACGGATGAATTTTAAATCTGCATCATCACGTTCACTTACTTTTTGTATCGCATGGTTTAATTCATCAACGCTGGCATTCATATCCAGTTCAAGATATTCATAATAGTTTATCATGATAATTCCTTATCTTTACATAATAGCCAAAATATTACAGAGAATGTTAAACTGATATACTTCAAGAGTGTTGAACAGGAGATGGGTATGGCGGTAGATATAAAGGAATTATTAAAATACGTGATCATTTCCCTTATAAACATAACAAAATAACAATACCTATAAAAACAAGTAACACGAATAAAAAGCCAATACCAAGATAGGCTTTAAAAAGCCTCTTAATTCTGTCTGGTTTCATTTTGACCTCACAACTACAGCAAAAAGAATCGCACCAAATATGGGGTCTATAAGCATACTGATAACAAACCATATGAAGAACGAACGGCCACTGGCCTGAGCCAATTTACCAATAACTATCGATGCTCCGATCCACAAAAGTAAAAGAATAAATGCCATCGTTGGCTCCTTGAAAAATAGCAATAAATGACTGAAGTGGTGGTTTAACATCGTCACTTTGTCCGGTAAGCATGTTGAATAGATGGGCAGACTTATACCTGCCGCAATGAAACGTCCTTACTATAGGCGCATGGTGCATCTCCTTATTGTCACCCGGTGAGAATCCTGGCCTGATTCTAATCAAATCCTTTCTAAGATAGGGAGGTTGTGAGTGCAGGTAAAATTGTTATTACCGATCGAATTTCAATAATTGATCTGTATAATCTATCGTTAAAAACGATCAATTTTATGTAATTGATAGTTTTTAACTATCATTATAATGATATCGATCGTTTTTGTAGATCGGTTTATGCGGGGGATGGGGTGTATTAAAATTGATGAGGCAAGTAGTGGATATTTTTTATTCATTAAAAACATAAGGATATGACATTTTTCATAACCTTCTAGTCAAAGGTATGACCACAATCGCCACACTCATATCTGTCAAACAGGAGTCCATCAAGGGCTGAGCCGGTAACCGCTCCCGCAGTTGCACCAGCCACAAACCTCCCAAGCACAGCACCAATAACAGCCCCGGTCGCAGTCCCCAGAACTGGCACAACAGAGCCAATTGCAGCCCCCGAGCTTGCTCCACTAAGGGCTCCAGCCACACCTCCAGCAATACCTCCAGCCTTCCTCCCAATGTTACGTTCGCTAACGTGTTCTGAACCACATTTTGGACACATTGTAACCATTGATAAAATCTCCTGATTTTCGGGTGTTAAAAAGCAAAAAGGCACCCGAACGTTAAAGTACGGATGCCTTCTTTATGTAATCACTCATGTTGAATCTACGGGGTTAAGGGGCCAACATATAGCGTCATGTGTTATCTGGTCAGCATGGGATTATTAATTTTCGCAAAATCAAAAGGACTAATACTCTTCTCCCGATTTGCATCCAGGAAGTTTGCCCACCATTGCAGCATCAACTTGCGTTCATCCAGATGTTCCGCTTTATGGATATATGCTGCGCGTACCGAATTACGTTCCATATGGCTCATCTGGCGCTCCACCGCATCCTTCGACCATAAACCTGACTCAATTAACGAACTACAGGCCATTGTGCGGAAGCCGTGGCCGCAAACCTCAACTTTAGTATCATAGCCCATCACCCGTAGCGCACTATTTACCGTGTTCTCGCTCATGGGTTTACGCGGATCGTGATCGCCAATAAAAATCAGCTCATGTTCACCACAGAACTGTTTTATCTGCTTCAGGATCGCCAGCGCCTGCTTTGATAGCGGCACCAGATGAGGTGTACGCATCTTTGATCCTCGCTGAGAATGTTTCACGCCGGGAATAGGCTCTCGCTCAGGCGGGATGGTCCACATTGACGTTTCAAAATCGATCTCTGACCAGCGAGCAAAACGCAGCTCACTGGAGCGAATAAAGATAAGCAGAGTAAGTTCCGTTGCCCAGCGGGTTAGCGGCCTGCCGGTATAACCGTCTATTTTCTCGAGTAACTCAGGGATACGCTTTAATTCTAGCGCCGGACGATGTTGTCGATTGCCAGAGGCGACGGCTCCAGCCATCTCCTGCGCTGGGTTGTAATCAATCAGCCCGCTTTGTACTGCATAACGCATGATGGCCGTGGTGCGCTGTTGGAGACGAGAAGCCACCTCAAGACGTCCAGACACTTCCACTGCTTTAATTGGTGCCAGTAAATCACGAGTACCCAATTCAGCAATGTTGCAAGTACCAATTGCCGGGAAGATATTGTCCTCCAGGCTCTTTTTTACGCGATTAGCATGATCTTCCGACCATTTTTGGTTAGTCGCAAGCCATTCTCTGGCAACCTTCTCGAAAGTAATAATCTCTTTCGCCTGCTCTTCTTTTAAAGCACGCTTATGCTCACGAGGATCAATGCCAGCAGCAACCAGCTTTCTAGCCTCTTCTCTCTTTTGTCTGGCATTAGCTAACGAGATTTCAGGATAGACACCGAACGCCATCAAATGTTGTTTACCGCCAAAACGGAAACGAAATCGCCAATACTTTGAGCCGTTAGGTTTTACAAGTAAGGACATACCGTCGCCGTCAACAAGTGAATACTCTTTCTCCTCAGGTTTCGCAGAACGAACTTTAGTATCCGTTAAGGCCATAATGGTCCTCCTTCCATTGGTATGTCGTGAGTATACAAGCAATATCGAATCGACAAATATACTCATTAGTATACTCACAAACTTGTTGATGTGGGTTGAGTTAGGTTGACTTCAGTTGAGGGAAAAAGCGGGTAAAGCCTTGTATGGCGCGGATTTCTGGCATAAAAAAAGACGTCGATTGACGTCTATTTATATACTTTTGGTGCCGAAGGCCGGACTCGAACCGGCACGTATTTCTACGGTTGATTTTGAATCAACTGCGTCTACCGATTTCGCCACTCCGGCACAGAAGGGATACGGAAACGTTGTGGATTATACCTGTCGTTGGCTGCCATGCAAGCAACAGCGTATGCCGGCTACGCTAAGTGTCGAAAAAAACAGCGCAACCTGCCTTTTGCCGCGCTAACCCGCGCGCTCCCCTGCTCTCTCAGGCACTTATCTCCGAACCCGCTCGCAAAAACCTGCAAACGCTTCAGGGCGGTTTACATTTCCAGCCATTTGTTATCAGATCCTGTTATTGGTTCGCGTAATAACGCCGATACTTTCCCAATAACAGGGTGCCCGCTATGCGTTTCTATCAGATCGAACCCACGCTGGAGAACTACTGGCGCGGCATTATTCTGTTTGGCAAGAACGTCGCCTCTTACAAGTTTGCGCTGGCCCACGCCCTGTACGACGTCCGCCGTGACGGCAGCGACCTGATCCTGCTCGAGGACCTGGCGCTGCCCTTCAGCCAGCATCTGTGCCGCCATCTGCAGCAGGCGCCGAAGCAGATCACCTCCACCAGAAGCCAGTTCCTTAATACCTGCGACAGCTTTAACCGCCGGGAGATAAACCAGGATCGGCTCACCGCCGCCACTGTGAAGCTCGGCTTTAGCGTGGTGCTGGATAAGTTTCATAACGTCAATCAGGGTGAAATCGATAAGCGCTTTTTTATCGACGAGCGCAAAACGCACAAGGGCATCCGCCTGACCGACAGCTTTTACCAGTTGACGGAGCGCCAGCAGTACCCGAACCTGATCCATGAAACCGAGGCCCGCTGGCGGCTGGTCGAGCAGGCGTGGGCGATGAACGTCTCCCGCAGCCTGATCGCCATCGAGTATGATGCGGCCGAACAGCAGCTGTTCAGCGCCAGCAGCGCCCGTCGGGTAGCTATCTCCAGCTGTCGCGACAGCCTCAACGGTTACCAAAAAGGACGATGTTTTTACTGCTACGCGCCGGTTAGCCTCGATAGCGGCGACGAGAACCTGGCCGACGTCGACCACTTTATCCCGTGGAGCGCCCGTCATGAGGTGGGCAATATCAACGGCGTCTGGAATCTGGTCCTCGCCTGCCGGAGCTGCAACCGCGGCGAACGGGGCAAGTTTATGCGGGTGCCGTCGCAAAAATTACTCTACCGGTTGCGCGACAGGAACGAATATTTTATTACCAGCCACCTGCCGCTGCGCGAAACGCTCATCCGTCAGACCGGGAGCACGCCGGCGCGCCGGCATTATTTTTTAAACAACGCCTGGAATACCGCGCGTATTACCCTGCTTCATGAATGGGAGCCCCAGGCCGCCGGGCCGGATATCTTCTGATGACCATCAACTATTACCAACACAACGCCGACAGCTTTTTTACCGCCACCGTCGCTGTCGATATGTCCTCCCTGTATGCCCCCTTCGTTGAGGCGCTAACCCCGCCGGAGCTGATCCTCGATGCCGGCTGCGGTTCCGGGCGCGATGCGAAAGCTTTCGCAGAGATGGGCTATCGGGTCGAGGCCTTTGACGCCTCCTCGGAAATGGTGGCGCGGGCGGCGCGCTACAGCGGGCTGACGGTCCGTCAGCGCAGCTTTAGCGACATCAGCGAAACCGCGCGCTACGATGGGATCTGGTGCTGCGCATCGCTGCTGCACGTGCCTGGCGATGAGCTGCCCGGCGTGATGCTGCGGCTGGCGACGGCGCTTAAACCCGGCGGCGTCTGGTACGTATCGTTTAAATACGGGACCGGCGAGCGCGAAAAAGAGGGGCGACGCTTTACCGACCTCGATGAAGCGGGCCTCACGGCGCTGGTCGCCGCTCTGGCGGATATCGACATCACGCGGATGTGGCAAACCCTGGATAAGCGCCCGGACCGCAGCGAAACCTGGCTGAATGCGCTGCTGCTGAAGGCCTGAGCCTACGCTCCGTTCCCCTCGCCGCCGAGGGGA